>Ga0209260_10000019_pt1 | contig 136826 bp, 114 predicted proteins | sample WorMetTypGCAVOLI_FD_187421 | JGI IMG/M metagenome (GOLD analysis project Ga0209260, IMG submission 187421) | Marine gutless worms symbiont microbial communities from Max Planck institute for Marine Microbiology, Germany - Olavius algarvensis... ...
AAATTTTTTTTCCTTGAAATTATCACTTTTTTAATGCAGACTGCGAAATAATAACTTTTCTTGTCATGTTTTATCAGAAAGCGCCCTTCTAATTGCGCCTAACTTTGCATCTCACCGCGGGGTTCGAATCGCATAACCTGCCCGGGAATAGTTGCCGACATTCACCCGAAATTGGATTTAAGCTGCTTCTAGCATCCGTTTCAACGAACTATGTCAAACCCTGAAAATTTAATTCTACAGGGCGGATTAATTAGAGCAATAGAAGCCCCAGCGAAGACAAGCCCGCAAATATTAAGACCAGATAATTAAATACTTTTTGTGAGAGAACCGTCAGCAGCCTGCGGCCGAAAAATGTCCCGAGAATGACAAAGGGCAACATATAGGCAAAAAGTTGCAGCGTATCAACATCGATCATCTCATGATAAATAAAGATCGGCAGCTTTGATGTGTTAACGATCAGAAAAAACCAGGCGCCGGTCCCCATGAGCTGTTTTTTGTCCAGCCCCATCATGATCAAATAAATGCCCATGATGGGACCGGCGGCGTTGCCGACCGTCGTTCCAAAACCCGCCATGGTTCCAACCAGAATGGCTACTGCGCGCCAACGCTTAAATTCGTTTAAATTCAGGTGTCGCGTAATCCCTTCGATAACGAGTAATAGCAACACAAAAACACCCAGAAAAATGCGCATGGATTCATTGTCCAGCCGGGTAAGGAACATTGCGCCACACAACATCCCGGCCGCAACGCCCGGCACCAGCCGGATCAGCTGTCCCCACTGGGCATGCTGCCGGTAATAGATAACCGCCAGGATATCCCCGGCAATCAGCATCGGCAGCAGGGCGCCCACCGATTCCTTGGCCGGGAAAACCATCGCAATCAGGGGAACGACGAGTATCGCCATGCCGCTGACGCCGGTCTTGGCGACCCCCACCAGAATTGCCGTTAGGACTGCTAGAAGGTTCGTATCGATTGTGATATCCTACATGAAAATTACAGAACTCAAACGACTTAATGCAATTTTTTGTTTATGCGTTTAGCATTGTAAAATTTTGAAAGCCACGAATTGACACGAATAAACCCGAATTAATACAATCGTCTATAGCATGACCACTTATAATATAAAAAATAAATTCGTGCTAATTCGTGCTAATTCGTGGCTTATATTAATACTCTAATTTGAAACGCTCAATTTAGGGGTAAATCGGTTTCAATGCCAGCAAATCATCCCCGGCTTTTTCTGCTTTTAACACAAAATCGCAATGCCCGATATTCAAACAAAGGTCAAAATCCGCTTCCGGTGCCCATGTCACCGCCGGATCGAAAAAAATCCGGGCCGTCTTCGACGCTTTGAGTCGACGGTAGATTTCCTTTTCATCCATTTTTTGATCATTCAACCGCCCGGCGATATATTCCGCACACAGGGTGTCCTCGTCATTGGGATTCACCGCCCAGGTGCCCATGCAGACCAGGGAAACTTTCGCGGGAGCCTTCTTTTTGATGTAGGCTGCGATGGCTTCGGCATTGACGAAACTGCCGCTGATCAGCTCGTCGGCGTCCTTGGCATTGGCAAATCCCTGGGTCCCGGCCGACGTGGTCTGTATAACGGTTTTACCCGAAAAATCGATGGCTTGGATATCCGCCGGCGAGTTGCCGTAATCAAATCCCGGCAGCATTTTTCCCTTGCGCTCCCCCATCAGAACGCAGCCCGGGTTTTCTTCCTTGAGTTGGTAAGCCAGATCGACATCGCCCACCGGAATAATCTCCCTGGCGCCGTTTCGCACAACATAGCACGCTGTGGAAAAGGCGCGAAATACATCAATAATGACCGTAAGCCCCCGGGCTTGTTTCGCCCCTTCGATTAAATCTAAGATGTCGATATGCATTAAAACCACCCCTCCATTGTAAATGTTAACCGGTTCACTTTAGATCTAGCTCCCCAAGCTCACGCATGAAATTTATTGATATCCATCGTCATTAATAGGCTAATGTCCCTTTAACCTTTGACCTTCAACATAGTTATCTATTATCTGGAAGCTTGGCAATGAATATTTGTCGCGTGTCATCCATAGCGTATTTCTCCAATACCTGAAATTTCAATAATTAAAGTGCATGGCAGATAGAAATTTTAATCACAAAAACATTTGAAAAAATTAATATAAAATGCGAAGCCTAAAGGAATTAAGACGTCGGTGCCTAAATCTAACCGGCATTTTAATATTTCAAATAAATGTCAACAAACCTGAATATGCTATTTTTCACAGCGGATTAACTAGTTGACCGGAGATAGGCTTTCAGTCAATTTTGGACAAACTTAAGCGACCTGTTCCGGGAAGCCGCATCAGCGCATGGACTGAAGGAGTTTAAAATGGCCAATACAACTGCCGTAATCGGTGCCCTGGATACCAAGGGCGATGAGTTCCTGTTCGTCAAAAAAGAGATAGAAAAGCGGGGTCACACGGCGCTGGTAATCAATGTCGGAATAGTGGATGATCCCGGGTTCGAACCGGATGTGTCGGCCGATGAAGTCGCCCGGGCCGCCGGTTCCAGCCTGGCAATTTTAAAGGAAACATCGGATCGCGGTTTGGCGATTGAGACGATGTCAAACGGGATTGCGACAGTCATCGCCGACCTGTATGCTGCCGATCGAATTCAGGCCGTCATCTCCATGGGCGGATCGGCCGGCACCGAAATCGGCACGGCCGGCATGCGGGCCCTGCCCTTGGGTGTTCCCAAAGTCATGGTCAGCACCCTGGCTTCCGGCGACACCAAACCCTACGTCGGCACACGCGATATCGTCATGCTGCCGTCCATCGTAGACGTGGCCGGCATCAACCGCCTCAGCGCCCGGGCCTACGCCAATGCCGTTGGGGCTGTCATCGGCATGGTTGAGACGCCGGCACCGGAGATTGAAGCCAAGCCGCTTTTGGCGGCTTCCATGTTCGGCAATACCACCCCGGTCGTCAACCGCTGCCGGTCGATTTTAGAGGACAATGGCTATGAAGTTTTAATATTCCATCAAACCGGTACGCCCGAAATCCTGGAAAGCCTCGTGGCTGATGGATATATCACCGGTGTGCTCGACATCACGACCACCGAATGGGCCGATGAGATCACCGGCGGCGTTTTACCCGGCGGACCCGACCGCTACGACGTCGTCTCGCAAAAGGGGATTCCTCAGATCGTGGCTCCCGGCTGTATTGACATGGCCAATTTCTGGGCCCGGGAAACCGTTCCCGAACAATACGACGACCGGCGTTTCAACCAGTGGGCGGCGAACATTACCCTGATGCGAACGACACCGCAGGAAAATGCGGTCATCGGCCGCATCCTGGCCCAGAAGGCTAACCGGTCGTCAGGCCCGGTGGCTTTTTTCCTGCCCTTAAAAGGGGTCTCCATGCTGGATGCGCCGGGCAAGGAATTCTGGTGGCCCGAAGCCAACCAGGCCCTTTTTGATGCCGTCAAAGACAATCTCAAGTCGGATATCCCCGTCTACGAACTGGACTGCAACATCAACGACGATGAATTTGCCGATGCCGTGGCAAATAAGATGCTTGAATTTTTAAAATAGCTTTTCTTGCTGTAAAATACACAAAAATAACACTTAACCCGGATAAACCGGAACCGAAAAGGTCTCACGCAAAGACGCCAAGATTTAATTAATGCTTTACCTTTGCGCGCTTTGCGGCTTTGCGAGAAAATTCTTTATCAAAATTGTCGTCGATCCGCCTTGCAGGACAAAAACTTTGCATTTAAGACTCTGATAGAAAGGAGACTGAAGAATGGGCCAACGCATACCCAGAAATGAAATCATCAAAAATCTGAAAGATAAAATTACACGCGGAGAACCGATTATCGGATGCGGTGCCGGTACCGGCATTTCCGCCAAGTTTGAAGAAGCCGGCGGCGCTGATTTAATGATCATTTATAACTCGGGACGCTACCGCATGGCCGGGCGCAGTTCCCTGTCGGGACTTTTTGCTTACGGCGATGCCAATCGGATTGTGGTTGAAATGGGCAACGAGGTGCTGCCCGTGGTCAGGAACACACCGGTCCTGGCCGGCGTCAACGGCACCGATCCATTTCGTCTGATGCCGGTTTTTTTAAAGCAACTTGCTGAAATGGGCTTCTCCGGGGTGCAGAATTTTCCGACCGTCGGCTTGTTTGACGGGGTGATGCGGGAAAACATGGAAGCGACCGGTCTCGGCTATGACCTGGAAGTGGAGATGATTCGGACTGCAAGCGAAATGGATTTTTTCACCTCCCCCTATGTTTTCAACGAAGATGAAGCCCGGGCCATGACCGAAGCCGGTGCTGATCTGCTGGTGCCGCATGTCGGGCTGACAACCGCCGGTACCATTGGGGCCGCCAATGCACTGACCCTCGATCAAGCCATCGACAAGGTCATGAGCATGGCGGATGCAGCCTGGAAAATCAATTCCGACCTGATGGTCATCTGTCACGGCGGTCCATTTGACGAACCGCAGAATGTCGGTACGGCACTTGCGAAGATGCCGGGTATCATCGGCTTTTACGGTGCCTCCAGTGCCGAAAGGCTGCCGACCGAGCGGGCAATTAAAGGACAGGTGGAGGCGTTTAAATCGCTGAAGCTGGCCCCGAAATAAGCTGCCGACGCAACGGGCTCCGCGGTAACGATCCGACCTTGCGGGCAGGGCCGTTGGCCCTGCCCTTTTCCGATAGATAAATGCAATGAATGCCGCCGGACAGGCCGGGCGATAAATCCCGCCCGTCTATTCATCGGGATGGGGCCAGGGACTGTTATCGGCTTCTTCCACAAAATAGCAAAATCGATTCCACTCGAATTCGCGATTGGAAATGGGGCAGCGCAGCTTTAATTTCCGTTCGGACACGCCAACGACTTCCCAGTCGCCGCGGCGCGGCCCATCTTCAATATATATTTTTTGGCCGGCTTTAAATGGATAGGGTCTGAATATTGTAACATTATGTTTGTCCATGTTCATCACCTGTTAGAGCGTTTGTTAAAATCCTTATGCTAGAAGGACCGCCCTGTCAACCGTGGTAATTCATCAATGATCAGACTAGGCGAAAAAACCGTTATTTGCCGAGTCTGGTTGGAGTTAACATCGCAAATTCGAGGCTGGGTTTACCGCCGACCGGGTGTCTAGGGATCCGGCCGGATTGAGTTTTATTATTAATCATTCGCAATTTTTGAAAAATGAATTAACTTAGTGCGATTGGAATATAAGGAAATATGACGGATCCCATCTAAGCGGCGGCGAACAGCAAATGATGGCTATCGAAGAGGCCCTGGTGTCCGACACCACCCTGTTAATGCTGGATGAGCCCTCGGAGGGACTATCCGTATTTGTCATTCAGCGAATTCCGATCATTTTAGGGAAAAGTGTCTCCTTGACAATACGGCTGGTATCCGATAACTGAATCCCGATAATTACTCCGCCCTGGAATATAGCGTTAACAGGTGTGACAAAATATATTTGTTCTTTAAATCCTGATGAAAAAATTTTGACATTGATTCGGGCGAACTAATTACTCGTTGCTAAATAAAGATGTGCTCAAAGGCATATGAATACTGAATCTCAGACACCCCCGAGCTTTATGGAGTGGAAGGAGATGACCTCACTGGTTGGATCCATCCGAACACGCTCCCTTGTCGCCCGCCCGACGACGATCGAACAGTGCCGTGAAGCGCTGGATTACTGTCGGCAGAACGGCATGTCTATCTGCGCACGCGGAGCCGGGCGCGGCTACGGGGACCTTGCGCTCAACGATGGCAACGCCCTTTTAGACATGAGCGCCATGAACCGGATCTTAGAGTTCGACGAAGAGACCGCGCAGATTACGGTCGAGGCCGGCATTCGACTCATTGATATTTACCAGGCGGTCCACCACCACCTGCTGGTGCTCCCCGCCAGCCCGACCGAATCGCACTCCAGTGTCGCCGGTGCGATCTGTGCCAACGTCAACGGCAAGGACGCATGGCACCACGGCAGTTTCGCGCGCCAGGTCGTTCGCCTTAGGCTGCTGCTTGCCAACGGCGAAATACTCGATATCGACCGGTCCCATGAACTTTTCAATGCCGTTGTGGGCGGCATCGGGCTGCTGGGTGTTATTTTGGACGCCACGCTCCAGCTCCACCCGATCCCATCACCCTATGTCGAGATCAACCGGATCCCGACCGCTGACGTCGACGCCCTGCTCGAAACAATGGCCCGGGTTGAAAAATCCCACGATGCGGCCGTCGTATGGGTGGACGCCTACGCCGATGGGAGCCGCATCGGACGCTCCGTGATCCATGCCGCGCAATGGATCGAGCGCCCCGAAACGGAATCAGAACGCCGGCAAATCCTTGAGGCGGGCTACGAGCGTCTCGACCGGCACCGCCAATTCGGCCTGGCACTTCACGAAAAATTCGGCCCCATCCTGTCGCTCATGCTGCAGGTCCAGCGCCCCATGATGAATTACTTCAACCGCCTCTACTACGCCATGTGCCGGCTGGCGTACCGCACCGGACGTTCCTCGAACTCCGAACTATTCCTCAGGTTCGGCTTCGAAGCCAGCTTCACCGTGCCGCCGGCCCACCTGGTCTGCGGTCCGCACGGATACACGGTCCAGCTCACCTTTCCGAGATCCAGTGCACGCGAAGCGATCATTGAATTGCTGGGAATCTGCCAGTCGTCACCCTGCCCGCCGGTCACGACCATCCTGCGCGCCCACAAACCTGACGACTCCCTGATCTCGTTTTCCGAGGACGGCTACAGTCTCAATTTCGAATTCCACCCGAAGGAGCGCCACGAAGCCGCCAGCCGCGCGGCCGTCGACCGTCTCATCGATGCAACGGTGCGACGCGGCGGGAAGATTCACCTCGCCAAGGACCAGGTCCTGACACCCGAGCAGTTCTACCGCGTCTTTCCTCGCTACCGCGAGCTCCTGGAGTTCAAGCGTCGACTCGATCCGGACGGCCTGTTCACATCCGACCTGGCACGCCGCGTCGGAATCGACCCGGCCCTGAACAAGCCGCAGCCGGAGCAGTAGACAGATTGAACGTCGAATCATCCTAGAGGCTGACTATAAGCATCGAACATCCAACCCACCTGAGGCGGACTGTAAGCATCGAACATTTAATATTGATGGCGCTACACTTTATCTATTTTAAAACAAACGAACCACGCTGAAGACGTGATCTAAAGACCGCAGAATACTGAACCTTAGCCTGCAAGGCGAGGGGGGGGGGGACACCTGATTGTCTGGGTCAGTAACAAATCTCCCGTTGACATTTAATTTTGAAAATGCTTAGAAGTTTTCAGGTCAGCCAATTAATAAACGCAGGAAAGGAGACACACCATGATGAAAAAAATAGCATTGATTGCACTGGCAATTGTTTTTGCCACCGCGGCCGGGCTGAGCGGCGCCACTGCCGCCGACACGATTGAAATTGGTTTCCACGCACCGTTGACGGGCTTTGCCGCATCAGACGGAAAATCCGCATCCGAGGGAGCCAAACTGGCGGTCGAACAGGTCAATTCCGCCGGCGGAATCAACGGCAATATGCTTGAGCTGGTGATCTATGACGATCAGGCCAAGGCGGCCCAGGCCATCCCTATTGCCAACAAACTCATCGGCCAGGACGAGGTTGTCATCGGCGTATCCGGAAGCTATTCCGGCCCGACAAGGTCAGCTGCCGGTGTTTTTCAGGAATCCTCGATTCCCTATATCGCAGCCTATGCCATCCATCCGGACATCACCCGCGCCGGGAATTATGTGTTCCGGACCAGCTTTCTGGGCGAAATTCAGGGGCGCGGCGGCGCCAAGCTGGTCGGAGAGATGCTGGGGAAAAAGCGGGTGGTTATCATCACCCTGCAAAATGACTTCGGAAAATCCCTGGCCGCCGGTTTCAAGAGCAAGACAGCTGATTACGGCATCAAGGTGGTCAACGAATATCAGTATTCCATCAAGGACCGCCAGTTCGGTTCCATCGTAGCCAAGGTTAAAGCGGACAAGCCGGATGCCATTTACGCCTCCGGATACTACTTTACCGCCGGGCCTTTGGTCAGTCAGCTGCGGGCAGCCGGTGTGACCGTGCCCATCATCGGACAGGAAGGGTATGACTCCCAGAAATTCATTGAGATCGCCGGCGCGTCATCCGAAGGGATCATCATCACCACCAGCCTGGACCGCGATTCGGATGTGCCTGAAACCAGAAATTTTATCAGCGCCTTTGAGAGCAAAGCCGGATTCAAAGCCGATATGGTAGCGGCTTCAGCCCACACCGCGATTCTGGTAGCCGCCGATGCTTTAAAACGCGCCGGCTCATCCGATCCGGATGCAATACGCAAAGCCATCGCCACAACCAACCTGAGGGTCTCCACCGGCACGATATCCTTCAACAGTCTGGGCGAAGTCTTGAAGGCCGTTCAGAACCAGGTGGTTAAAAACGGTAACTGGCACCGGCATTCGGTCATCGATGACCCGGCGCTGCTGGCACCGCCGGAAAAATAAAACAACTTGAATTGCACGTGGCATATTGCGAAAAAAGAGGGATCGCAGTAATTAATTCTTTTATCCCAAAAGAACCAACTATCATTAAGGTATCCTGTTCAATTTGTTAATGTATTTGTAGGGTGCGATACTAGGGGTCTTGTGCTTTACCTGGAACTGCTCATTCAGGGGTTGATACACGGCAGCATGTACGCCATCATAGCGGTCGGGCTGACGCTGGTATATGGTCTGCTTCGCATTCTGCACGTGGCCCACGCCGGCCTGTTCGCCCTGGGCGCATATCTGGGTTTGTTGATCACCAATGCCACCGGCAGCCTGATCCTGGGCATGCTTTTATCGGCCGTTCTGGTCGGCCTCGGAGGCATGCTCATGTATCGCCTGTGCTACCAGCCGATTCTGAATCGTCCTCCCTATGTGGCCCTGATCGCCTCTATCGGCCTGTTTGTCGCCATGGAGGAGATCTTTCGCCTGATTTTCGGACCCTATGGCCTGACTTACAAAAACCCTCCCCTGCAGTCACAGATTACGCTCCTGGGAATCAACCTGCGGGCAGCTGAACTCGCCATGGTGATAACGGCCGTCATACTTCTGGGCGTATTATCCTATTTATCCCAGAATACCCGGACCGGAATCGCATGGCGCGCCACGGTGGATGATCCGGAAATTGCCGAATCATTCGGCATCGACACCATCAAAGTTCGCTACCTCAATTTTTTTATTGGTTCCGGTCTGGCGGCGGTGGCGGGAATTTTTATCTCGCTGCTGAGCAATCTGGTCGAACCGACCATGGGAGCTGTCCCGGCGTACAAGGCTCTGGCGATTATCGTTCTGGGAGGCCTCGGCAATGTCAAAGGGACTCTGATTGCTGCTTTGCTGCTGGGTGTGGTTGAAGCCTTCGGCACCATTTATATCGGCTCGATTCTGGACCGCGATGCGATTGCGTTCGCGTTTCTAATTGTGGTTTTAATGATCAGGCCCCAGGGTCTGTTTGCCGGGAGATAAACCCTATAGTTGCATAAAATTCTATATTCAAACTTGGCCGTTGCGATGAAGACCATGGCGCGTATTGACTGATCCTAGATCCTGGTGTCTGGATACTGGATGTAGTTGGAATTCATCATTAGTGTATTGCGGGACATCCGGCATCAAGTATCAAGCATCCAGCATCTGTACAGAAAACGCAACCCTTTCAAACATCTCGGCAATGATAGATGACAAGAATTTATGAAATGTTAAGGTAAAATATGGGAATTTATGAAATTAGCCTGGCCACGTTTGTCGGAATAAACATCATTCTGGCGCTGGGGCTTAATATGATCACCGGTTTCTGCGGCCAGATCAGCCTGGGTCATGCGGCATTTTACGGTGTTGGCGCCTACACCTGTGCCCTTCTGGCCAAGGCCGGCACACCGTTGCCTTTTGCCGTTTCAGCCGGTATGATTGCAGCCGGTTTACTGGGGCTCTTGGTGGGGCTTGCCAGCCTGCGCGTGCGGCACGATTTTCTGGCAATTACCACCATGGGTGTGGGGTTTTTATTTCTGGGAATCGTCCGGCAACAGGAAATCCTGGGAGGTGAACTCGGAATATCCGGCATACCCTCTCCAGGGCTGAGTAAAGTTGGTTTTTTAAGCCTGGTTTTAATCCTTGCCGCCGGTGTCACTGCTTTTAATATCTGGATAAAACGTTCATGGATGGGCTTTGCTTTTGATGCCGTGGCCGATGATGAAGATACCGCACGGGTGGTCAGCGTGGATGTAGGGGCCTACAAGCTAGCTGCTTTTGCAATGGGCACTGCCATGGCCGGTGCCGCCGGAGGATTATATACTTACTTTGCCCGCTTTCTGATGCCGGATGATTTCGGATTCATCACATCTATTTCCGTGCTTTCAATGGTGGCTGTCGGTGGCATCGGATCGGTTTTCGGTGTGATTGCCGCCACCATCATCCTGACGCTGATGCCGGAGTTTTTTCGTTTTATCAGTGATTATAAGCTGCTGATTTACGGAACCCTGCTTTTTGCGGTGATGCGCTTTGCCCCCGAGGGACTGGCAGGGCTGGCACACGTTCTGTCCGCACGCATCAAGCCTAGAGTACCGCTCGAAAAAGAGGTCACCTGATGAGTGTAATCCTTGACGTCCAAAATGTCACTGTCCGCTTCGGCGGCGTCCTGGCCCTGGACAACGTGTCATGCAAGGTCAACCAGGGAGAGTTTCTTTGCCTGATCGGCCCCAATGGCGCCGGCAAAACCACCATGATGCGAGCCGTTGCAGGAGTCATCAAACCCCAGGCGGCTCAGGTGATGCTGGCCGGAAAAGACATAACATATCTACCGACTCACAAAAGAGCAAGGTTGGGCCTCGCATTGACCCACCAGATTGTGAGACCTTTTCGTTCGATGAGTGTCATTGACAACGTGGCCCTGACAGCCGGACACGATCTGATTGGCCGAGTATTTAAGTCAATGGTCTCAGTGGATCGCTCGACCGCCAGAAATCAGGCCCAAAAATATCTGGAACTGGTGGGAATCGAAGACGTCGCGCAAAAAAATGTGGTGGGCCAGCCGTTGGGCGTAACCAAGCGACTTGAAGTCGCCAGAGCCCTGGCGCTTGAACCGAAAGTCCTGTTGCTTGACGAACCCCTGGCCGGCCTGAACAGTGTTGAAGCGGCCCGACTGGCCGACACGGTGGCCGATATCAACCGACAGGGGCTTACTGTCGTCATGATCGAACATAATCTGGGTGAAGTCCTGCGGGTCAGTCAGCGCCTGGTAGTGCTGGACAACGGCCGCAAAATTGCCGACGGCAAGCCGATGGATGTGATGCACGATCCGACGGTTCGAGCCGCCTATGTCGGAAAGGAGCGACAGAATGCTGCGGCTTGATTCTTTGAGTTGCGGATACGGCGATATGACAGCCGTCCAGGAACTGACACTGGACATCCCGGATGGTGAGATTACGGTCATGCTGGGCGCAAATGGTGCGGGTAAATCCTCAACCATCATGTGTATTGCCGGGCACGTAAACATAATCGGCGGAAGAATCACATACAACGAAAAAGAGATCACTCACGCCACTCCAATGGCACGCATTAAGGCCGGGATTGCGGTGGTTCCCGAGGGCCGGCGGCTGTTCCCCAGCCTGACTGTCAAAGAAAACCTGATTGTCGGCGGATACAGCCAACCAAATGAAAATTCCCGGGACAGCATTGATCGGGTTCTGAACCTCTTCCCCAGGCTTGGCGACAGGCTGAAACAGCTGGCAGGTTCACTTTCGGGAGGCGAGCAGCAGATGCTGTCCATCGGTCGTGCCCTGATGTCCAGCCCGAAGTTGCTCCTGATCGATGAACTCTCACTGGGTCTGATGCCAAAGATCATCGACCTCTGCTATGAGGCCATCACTGAATTAAAGAAAAACGGCCTAACCATCCTGATTGTCGAACAGAGCACCCAGCGTGCGTTGGAAGTGGCCGATCGTGTCTGCGTATTGGAATCGGGAAAAGAAGTCTGGCAGGACACGGCCGCCAGAGCAAGAGATAACGCCGCGTTAATTGACACCTTGCTCGGTCTGAATTAGGCCTAACTCGCCAATACTCCTGTTTAATGTAGTAGGGCAGTCCACCGTGGCTGCCCGCTATATGCCGGCACGGACTTCGGCGAGCTCAGTCGAGCCGTGGCCGGCTCTACTTCGGGAGTTCTGGAGCGACAATATTTCGATCTTGCCTTTAACTAAATATCCGCACTGATCGACCTTGTGCTGCTCCATAGGCCAGATAGTACCTTTGGCGAATATATAGCGCACCCATCATGTTGTCCCCCATAATGACTCTGCGGCTCACTTCATCAGAGACCGGTTCCCATTCAATATCGTCCCAAACAACTTTCTGCGGCATATTTTGCCTCCTTTGTAGTGGCGGGTTTTATCCCCGCCTTTAGGTTTCGCACCGAATACTCGAGCAGCTTATCTTCCAGACCATAAGTCTGTTTCTTCTTTTTTTCTCATTCAATGCTCGATGCTTACAGTCCGCCTCAGGTGGGTTGGACGCTCGATGTTCGATGTTCATTTTTTAACTGGATTTTTCTTTCCCATATATCATAACAACCGACCCCAATACGATCAGCGAAGCCCCGATGATAAAACCCGTTGTCAGCCGCTCATTTAATATGATGATCGCATAAATCGTTCCCTGGATCGGCTTGAAAAAGAAAACAATGCTGCCGACATTGGTCGACGTTAGCTCCATCCCTTTATAATAGGATACAAAAGTAATGCCGGAGCCTAATACGCCCAGATACAGCAGCGGCAATATATTTCCCGTACTGATGCCGGCGAACCAGGGAATGCCCGCAGCGGGCAAATACAGACCCAGCGCAATGGTCCCGCAGATGACAACGATGGTAAAGGCCACCAGATTGCCGAACTTACCTGTCGTTTTTCGCATCAGAACATTATAAAAGGCAAATGTGATGGCGGCAAAACAAAGATGCAGGAAATAAATGTCAAATGTGTCGTTGAATGGATTGGAAATAAACAGCAGACCGACAAACCCCAGTGCAATCGAAAAAACGATATACGTATTCGGCTTCTCTTTCAAAATCCAGGCCGCAAAAACGGCAATAAACACCGGATTCGACGAAAAAACAAACGTGGACAGCGATGCCGATGTGTTCTGAATCGCCACCTGTAGAAATACCATACTAATCGGAATATACAGAATTCCTAGCCCAATCATGGCGAGCAAATCGCGGAGTCGAATAACGATCTTTCGCCGCCGGATATCATGAATCGCAAACGGCAGCAACGCCAAGCCGCCGATCAGAAATCGCAAGAAATTCAATTGAACCGCATCGATGCCATGGACCAGTTTGGAAATCACCTCAAACGGTCCGAAGATCAAAATTGAAATGGTTAGATAGATGTAGCCTTTATTCACAATATCTCATGCCCCTTCCGAAGGATTCCCTGCTTTGCTGCTGAGTTATATCGGCGAAATTCATCAATTCTGTCAATAATTATTTTAGTTAAAATAAAATATTATTTTCAAGACTAAAATTTAATAATTTTGATAATCATTCCTTTTAAAGAGTATAAAACCTGATAAAATAGCCAAAAATATACGAAAACGTTAGATATTTGTTGACAAATAATATTCAATGTATTTTAAAAAAATTTATTAAAACTGAAATTATTTAAAATTAAGTAAAAATGACGGAGAAACAAAAAAATTGCTGATTGACGCCAAGAGTTTCGGTGAAAAAGTAAGAGCGCTTCGCATGCAGCAGGGGCTGACCCTGGCCGATCTGGCAGAAAAAACGAAACGGTCCGTCAGTCTTCTCAGTCAGATTGAAACCGGAAATGTCAGCCCTTCGTTCAGCAGCATGCAAACCATCGCTGACGCCTTGGATGTGCCCTTGGCCCAGATAATTTCACAAGAACCTGCGGCCGAAGGGGGAGAAATCTACCATATCAGCGAATCTGGGCGGAAAGTCCTGATCACCCAGGGGGGGGTCCAGCATCAGCTTTTATCGCGTGGCCTGCCCCTTTCTTTTGAATTTAACATTCTTGAAGTACCCCCCGGCACATCCACCGGAGATTATCTATATTCCCATGAGGGCGAAGAGTGTGGGTTGCTGCTTGAAGGCGAACTGGTGGTCGAAGTCGGCCGCCAGGTAAATCATTTGAAACCGGGCGATTCGATTACCATGAAATCATCTCTGCCGCACAAGTTGTCCAATCCCGGCAAAGAAGTCGCCCGGGCTGTGTGGGTAAATTCGGTCCCCTATATTTTTTCTACCAAATAGGAGGTCTTAGAAATGATCCCGAAAACAATGAAGGCCGGCATGCTGACCGCCTTTAACAAAATTGAGCTAAAAGAAATACCCGTACCTTCCCCGGGACGCGGTGAAGTTCTGTGCCGCATAAAAGCGGTCGCTATTTGCGGCACCGATCCTGAGATCGTCAAAGGCAATCATCAGGGCAAGGGCTGGCCGCCGGAACTTCCCTAGGTCCTGGGTCATGAATGGGCCGGAGAAATTGTCCGGGTAGGCGAAGGCCTAACCGGTTTTGCAGTCGGTGACCGGGTAGCCGGCGAAGCTCATTAAGGATGTGGCGACTGCGTCAACTGTTTGAAAGGCAATTATACCCTGTCCATGAATTACGGCAAACAGGAAAGCGAACAGCGCCATTATGGAAAAGCATTATGGAAATTACCGGTGGTTTGGGTGCCGATGAAGTTATCGAGTGTTCCGGCGCAGAGGTTGTCCCGGAGCAAAGTATCCGATGCGTTAAAAAAGGCGGCCGGATCTTTCTCATCGGGTTGGCATTGCTGCTATTGCTGGCTTTTCTGGTGCCCCAGACCGTTCTGTTAGATCACTTAAGGCATTTGTTTATTACGCTGGATCAGTTTGTTATAACTAGGTTATGAAGCAAATATAAATATGACAAAGTAAAACTAGGGAGAGGCAACACCATGGAAAATAAGTTTCTTGTGACGATTATCCTTCGTCATGATCAGTCTAAATCACTGGATGAAATCGTGGCACATGTGAAAGAGACAGGATTTTATCGCGACTTTCCGCCCGAAGGATCGGAGCTGGTATCCTGGACTGTGGCGATGTCTTATGGATTTATAATCCAGCTGCGCACAGAGCCGGCCGCGTTGCGCAACCTGAATCTATTTTTTGAAAAAAAAGCCTGGGGTGCTTTTCGCTATGAAGTATATCCTTCGTATGACTTCGAACCCATCGCCCTAAAATTTAAAAAAGAGCATTCATGACAGTAGATTGAGAATATGGAGAAATCACCAGCAACAAAAGCGGATATGAGAAGTGCAATTTACGATTATGAATGGAATGAATTCGGTGAGGAAAGAGGTGGGCCGATCAAAGGCATCAAAGAAAAGCTTCTGGCGGTGGATCCGGAGACCGGCGCTTATACATGTATGGTTATTTTCCAGCCCGGGTTCAAATTCGATAAGGCCTTGGAGTACCCGTTCTGGGAAGAGTTGTTCCTGATGGATGGCCATATGGATGATTACGGCATATAGACAAACCATATCAATACGAAATCATGAAGCCCGAAGAACGTATTGTGTTTTGCCCGTAGGGCTTGAGCCTTTTTATTTGTCGGAAGCCGACCATTAATTTATATGATCAGATCGGTTATCCCGCTCCAGCGGGGCCTCTCAACGATAAATAAAAAATAATCGCTCTCTGCGCCCTTGTATGTTTAAAGAAAAAAATAATAAAGAAAAAAGGGGGGTGCGGGGGAGATGAAGTCACTGCCTTTCACTGCAACGGTATTGGCGCCAAGGCCGTGGAAAAAGTAGCCGATGCCGATATCGCGGTTTTCTGGCGGGCCTGCAGGAAGCACTGAAGCGCTCGCAAGCCGCCAATGTCAAAATCGAAGAATTCGATTTGCATATCAACGACAATGCCTTTGCCGAAAAACTGGCTGATCGAATAGACGCGCTGATTAAAGGTTCAGAGGTTCAAAGTTAGTAACATTTCTACCAATCGCCCAATCAAAAAGGAGGTAAAATCCATGGAAATTCGCAATTACTCTACCGATGTCGCGATCATAGGCGGAGGAGGAGCGGCCTTGCGCGCTGCAATCGAGGCATCTGGGAAAGGCCAGAATGTTATATTGGTCGACAAAGGGCGTCCGGGACGATCGGGCGCAACGCCCTGTGCTCTCTGGAGCGTCCAGGCGCCATTCGGCCCGCGCGGCGAAGATGAACGCGATTCACCGGAGCAGTTTTTTGAAGATATGGTGACGGCCGGGCGTTTTATCGGTGATCAGAACATCGTCGAAGTTGTGGCCTATACTGCCTGTGACCGCATGCTGGACCTTGAAAAATACGGTGTTCACTTCAAGAAATATGACGATGGACGATTTGTTCAAACCCCAATGCCGGGCCAGACATATCCGCGCTCCTGCTTCATGATTGAAAACGGGCAGCATATGTCAACCGTACTGGCCAAAGAAGTCTCGAAGCATGACAACATTAAAGTATTCAAAGATTTCTTTGTGTTTAATTTGCTCAAAAACGCCGACCGTGTTGTGGGGCTGATCGGGGTCGATATGCTTACGGGTGATACCGTCGTCGTTAACGCCAAAGTAACGGTGGTGGCCGCCGGCGGCTATGCATCGCTCTGGGGATTCAGCGACAATCCGCCAACTCTAATCGGTGACGGAGCAGCCATGGCATACCGCGTGGGCGCGGAACTGGTGGATCTCGAATTTAATCAATATTACGGAACCGATGTGATCTGGCCGCCCAGCGTCAAGGGCACCATCTTTCTTTATGAGCTAATGATTGCGGATTTCGTGGATGGTGAAATCACCGATAAAGACGGCAACCCCATCATAGACAAGCCGCTGCCCATCCGCGATGATGCCATTAAGACCATTTTCAACGTCATCAAAGAAGGCCGGGGCACTGAGCATGGCGGTGTTTACTATGACACCACAGTGTCTCCCAAAACTGAAGAAGAAATCAGCCAGTTATTCAAAGACATGACACCCAAGCACTACCGCTTCCTGAAGGATGCAGCCGGTATCGATGCCGCCAATCAACGCCTCGAAGTGGCGCCGGCCTCCCATTATCAATGCGGCGGCATATACATCAATGAACGCGGTGAGTCCAGCGTCAATGGACTTTATGCCTGCGGCGAGGTGGCGGGGAATTTCCAGGGCGCCAATCGACTGGCCGGCAGCGCACTGTGCGACACCCAGACCATGGGTGCTCAGGTCGGCGGCTGTGCAGCCGATGATGCCGCCAAGGGTGATCTGATGCCGGTTGAACAAAGTGCGATAGACCAGCAAATCGATTTCCTGCAAAGTTTCATATCTGATAAGCAGGCTGAAACCAGACCGGTATTCATCAAGGAAAAAATATTAGAAACAATGGATGCCCACGTCGCCCCGTTCCGGGATGAAAATGGATTACAGCAGGGATTGGAAGCCATCAAATCGCTTAAAGCAGAAGTGCCTAAGATATCGGTCGCAGATGTTAAGCGCTATAATTTTGAACTCAAAGAAGCGCTGGAAACCTCATTTGCTTTAGATACGGCGGAAATAACGATCGGTTCCTGTCTATTCCGCACCGAATCCAGGGGCCACCACAATCGGACCGATTTTCCGAATACCGATGATCAAAACTGGCGCTGCCACACGATCGTTAAACAAAATGGCGGCACGCCCGAGTACGCCAAGCGTGACGTCATATACACCCGTTTGAAACCGGAAGACTAAGTATAACCGTCAAACTATATGTATTATTACCGCATTGAAAGGGAGGAAAAACCATGGCGGACGCGACGATCAAAGCCAAGATCCTACGGTTCGATCCTGACAAGGATGAGAAGCCATACTATCAATCTTATGAAGTTCCGGTGGATCGACAGGTTACGGTCCACGAGCTGCTCAACATCATCCATCGTGATTTTGACGGCACCCTGGCCTTTCGAGATTTCAAGTGCTTCAAGGGAATGTGCACGACCTGTATCCTGAAACTGAACGGCAAGTCGGTCAAAAGCTGCTCGACGCCGGTTGAGCCGAGTACCGAGATCCAGATCGACCCGGTAACCAGCGGTGAGGTTATCAGGGATCTGGTAGTTGATTTTAATAACATGTAACTATACACAGCGCCGGTTAAATGGCGTATTCACCTTTTGGATCGTTGATTATAATTCGAACTCCGATGGCTAAACACGTAAAGCGCTGTGTATGTAAAAACAATGATTTATGTCGTTGTGTATTGAATTTTATCATCGCTTCGTTTTATAAATCTCCGGTAGATGAAAAATAAGAAGGGATAATGTTCCTATCAAACTGTGAACTTATAACCAACAACGAATAACAGCCAATCGGGTTTGATACTGAGGCGGAATTCAAATTCGGCGGGATCCCACCAGACATTGACAAAAAGGATTCGTACCATGTCTGAGACAATTGCAATCATCGCAACATGCGATACCAAGGGCGAAGAAGCGCTCTACCTGAAGCAACGCATAGAATCTTACAATATGAAGGGACTGGTGGTGGATTCCGGGATCCTTGGAGAACCGGTGTTCGTCGAACCGGATGTTACCAAAGATGAGCTGGCCGGGTATTCGGGCTTCACCATTAAGGAACTGGTCGAGGCTGGATCCAGAGGGGCGGCAGTCGAAAAAATGCGGGATTGCATCCATGCTTACGTGAAAAAACTATATGAAGCGGGTAAGATCCAGGGCCTGATCGCCATCGGCGGCGCGGAAGGATCGGTAATTGCGCGGGCTGCCATGGACGCCCTGCCCCTGGGCGTACCCAAAATCGCCGTTTCGACCATTGCTTCCGGCAAACACCTGTTCAGCGATCTCATCGGGTATAATGATGCAACCGTCATGCATTCCGTCATCGACATTCTCGGTATTAATTCGATCAGCAGAACCGTTTTCAATAATGCGGTTGGGGCCATTGTGGGAATGGCTAAAGTCAAGCCTGAAGCATCTGATAAAAAAATAAAAAGTATCGGCATCAGCATGCTGGGAACCACCACCAAGCCCATTATGGGCGTCATAAAGCCCGAGCTCGAAAAACGAGGGTATGAAGTTCTGACCTTTCATGCCAACGGCACCGGCGGCGATTGTATGGATACATTGGCCGGTGAAGGATTTTTTGCCGGTGTCTTAGACTTTTCAACCAACGAATTGGTTGCCAACAACTTGGGGGGGCTGCATGTCGCCAAGCCTGGAAGAATGGAAGCCGCACTGGAAATGGGTGTTCCGACCGTGGTGGCACCCGGAGCGGCCAACATCCTCGTATTGAGCAGCGAAGAGGCGCTGCTGTCAAAATATGACGGTCGCCGGAAATACTACCACAATCCGAATATTACCCTGATAAACACCACCGTGGAAGAATTGAAAATCATTGCCGCAACCTTTGCTGAAAAACTAAACAAAGCAACAGGCAAGATTAGATTCCTGTATCCGGTGCAGGGATTTTGTTCCCAGGACAAGGAAGGTCTAACATTGTGGAATCCTGACGGTAACCCCGTGTTTTTAGCGGAATTGAAAAAAAACCTGCGGCAGGATATCCCCATCATCGAGGTTGATGCTCACATCAACGATGATGAATTTGCCAATGTTGCTTTCGAGCAGCTGCTGGAGGTGATGGGAGTGGCAATGTAATCCAGCATTTGACAGCCCTTAAATCATTGTGATACTCGAATTATATAATCGCAGGGGCCATCCCTATTGAAGAATAGAAAAATTGCGGCTTTGCGAAAAAAATTTTTATCAAAAATGTCGTAGATCCGCCTCATAAGGGCAAAAACTTTCCATTTAAGATTCTAAGTCCACCCAGGCGGGGCATCCGCTGGATGCCTGTAAAATCTGGAATTGCGATGCTCTTGGGTCGCTCATTGCAAGGATTGCTGTAAAGGGAATCGATGTCGCTCCTCGTCATCATGTCATTGCTAAACGGCCTGACACTGGCAGCACTGCTGTTCATCACAGCCAGCGGTCTGACGCTGTCTTTTAGCCTGATGCGGGTTGTCAACCTGACCCATGGTGCGTTTTACATGGCCGGTGGCTTCATCGGCGTATCGGTAATCAAAGTCACCGGGAGCTGGCTTCTGGCCATGTTGGCGGGCGGCGGTGTCATGGCCGTGATAGCCCTGCTGGAAGAAAAGTACCTGCTGCGTTGGGCCCGCGGCAATGACCTGATAGAGACACTGATCTCGCTGTCGGTGGCCATCATCATCGGCGACCTGGTCCTGGTCATCTGGGGCGGGTACCCCAAAACCATTGAAATCCCCGCCATGCTGAGCGGCATCTGGACCATACCGGTGATCGATATGGTCTATCCCATATTTCGGATTTTTATGTTGGGTTTGGCCATTTTGATCGTCGTTGCCCTGTGGTTTTTCCTTATGAAAACCAACCTTGGGATCACCATCCGGGCCGGTGTCGATAATTTCGAGATGGTGTCTGCTTTGGGAATCAATGTCCGTCGGCTGTTTACAATCGTTTTTTGCCTCTCCGGTTTTTTGGCCGGTGTTTCCGGCGTTGTGGGCGGAACATTCATGATGCTGGTGGTGGGCGAAGACTGGCGCATCCTGACCTTAACGTTGATCGTGATCATTATCGGCGGTATGGGCAGCTTGGGGGGCACCATCGTGGGTGCGTTGATAACCGGTTTGATCTATAGTTTTGCAACCGCCTATATTCCTGAATTTTCGTTGTTCATCCTGTTTTTGCCCGTGGCCATAATCCTCTCCATCAGGCCCCATGGGCTGTTTGGCGCAAAGGCGTAATCCGATGCAATTTTCCAGCACAACTAAATCAATCGCACTGCTGCTGTCCCTGGCATTATTGGTGGCGGTGCCGTGGATCGCTTCGGATTATTTTGTCATGATGTGCATCCGTGTCATGTATTTCGGAATGCTGACCCTGAGCCTGTGCTTTCTGGCCGGCGAACTGGGGGTCGTTTCCTTGATGCAGGCTTCGTTTTTCGGTATATCGGGCTACTTCATCGCCATTTTGCAGACCCGCTATCAGCTCTCGTTTCCAATACCTCCCCTGGTGGGCATCGGGGTGGCGGTCCTGTTTGCCGCCTTGACCGGGCTTCTGGTGATTCGTGCCCGGGGCATATACTTTTTGATGCTCACCCTGGTACTCGGCCAACTCGTCTGGGCACTGGCGAGTCAATGGGCATCGATGACCAGAGGCGATTCGGGCATTACCGACATCTTCGCACCGATGATATTCGGGATCTCAACCGAAAAATCAAAAGGAGCGTTTTATCTCTTTGAGCTGTTTTTCTTTTGCGGCGTGATTTACTTTCTGGCGGCATTGAAACGGTCCCCATTCGGGCTGATGCTGCGCGGCGTTCGCGACAGCGAGAGCCGGATGGCGATGCTGGGTTACCCGGTTTCTCTGCTGCGCTACATGGCGTTTATCTTTGCCGCGTTCGTGGCCGCCGTCGGGGGCGTTTTCTTTGCCTACTTTACCGGCCTGATCAATCCGCACGCAGTCTCCTTGACAACCAACGTCGAAGCCCTGCTGGCGGGTATTCTGGGCGGTATTCAGACCTTGTTCGGGGCTATCCTGGGGACCGCAATTCTCAAAATTCTGGATCTGGTTCTGAGCGGTATCACCCAGCGATATTTGCTGATTATGGGCATCTTGTTTTTAATTACGATTATGTTCGCACCCAAGGGGGCTGCCGGGGGATTAAAGCGCCTGTGGGATCGTGTTGCAGCGCGAACTTTGGGAAGCGGGGCGCCTGCCAAAGGTGCCCCCGACGATCCGTTTCATGAGGACACAAAATAAGAAAGGAGAAGTGAAAATGAAAAGAAAAAATTGGGTTATAGCAATCACTGCAGTTATTTTTTTTATCGGTGCCATAACGGGCAATGCGCTGGCAATGGATGAAATCCGCATCGGCACCATCGGCCCGACCACCGGTTGGGCGACCATTTTCGGCCAGGGCTGCCTCAACGGGATCAAATTGGCCCTTGGCGAATACAATAATGAATTCAACGGTGTCCCGATCAAGGTGTTTAGCGAGGATACCAAGGCCGATGTCGAAGTCATGCGGACCAAATTGGACACGCTCAAGACCCGCGACAAAGTCCATTTGATCATCGGGCCCTCACTGGGGCACGAAGGCATGGCGGCGGTGGATTGGGGTGCACGCAACCCCGAGGTGCCCATGCTGATCGGCTACTCCGCCCCGGAAGACATTACCATGCGCAAGGCAACCAACAGTGTCATCCGTCCCGGCTGGACCGGCGCCCAGGTGATTTTTAACTTTGGCCAGTACTGCGCCAAGGACCTGGGATATAAAAAGATCATCATCGTGGGCCAGGACTATTCCTACCCCTGGGACCAGGCCGCTGGTTTCATCAGGGGGTTTTTGGAAAACGGCGGGGAAAAAGTCGAGCGCATCTGGCATCCGGTGGAAGCCGTTGACTTCAGCTCGATCATGGCCAAGCTGATGAGCATGTCCAAGGAGTACGATGCGGTCCTGAACAACTCCGGCGGTGCCCAGGTGATCGGCTTTTTCAAACAGTGGAAACAGTTCGGACTGGACAAAATCTATCCCCAGATCCTGGGTCAGGCCAATGTGCCGATCGTATCGATGCTCTCCGAGCTCGGCGATTCCGCGTTGGGAGTTTACTCTTCCCTGCACTACTACGACGGCAACCCTTCAGGGGCCAACAAAAAATTCCGCGAAAGCTTTAAAAAGGAATACGGCCACTACCCGGACGTAATCGCTGTCCAGGGTTACGACGCCGTGCATGTCGCCTTTAAAGCCATGAAGGCCATTAACGGCCAGGTGGACGATCCCCAGAAATTTATCGCCGCCCTGCGCCAGGTGAAGATGAGTGTCGACGAATCTCCGCGCGGCCCGTTTTATTTCGATAAATATGCCAACCCGGTGCAGAATATCTACATCAAGAAGGTGGTCAGAAAAGACGGCCGGCTGATGAACGAGGCCGTCAAGACTTATACGGATGTCTCCCAGTTCGGCCCCTATGCTGATATGGCCGACAAGTACATGGCGGCACCCGCCACCACCCGAGACTACCCGCCCGGAGACAAGGCCTCCTATTTCATGGAGATCGAAAAATACTTCGGTAAGGATTATGTCGCGAAAATAAAGAAGAACAACGGCTGGGTGGATTAACCCCAACCCGGACAAGCCGGTTGCAGCGAAGCGTAAATCCCGCTATATCGGGGAATTGAATATTGACGATTGAAGATTGATCCGCCGGAGGCGGAGTTGTATCGCTTCGCTCTGCCTTTTCAATTTAAATCGATGGCATTTCTAAAATATTCAATCTGGCTATGGCATAAATCATGCGCAAGCATGATGTGATTTATTTAAAATAGGTACTAATGCGGCATAAACAACATTGCGAAGTGGTTATATCTGTAGGCCCTTGCGGGCTTATTTTTCACAACATGTTGTCAGAAAATGAAGGTTTCAGGTGTCAGTGTTCAGGTTTCAGGATCTGGCCATACGCTTTCCTGACACCTGTAACCTAAACTTTGCATCAAGATATAACCAGCGCTCTTGCTGCCCTTCAGGGGCCACTTTATCCGACTTAGTCTCGGGAATAGCGCAAGTTCTACCAAGTGAATTTGGCTGGCAAAAATTCAGGTATTAGCATGTTATCGTATTCCAAGACGTTGAGCTTTCAGAGGGCTTGATCACGTGCAGGCGCTGGTTTTAAAAAACGTATCCAAATCATTCGGCGGCATCGATGCGGTCAGCAAGGTCGACCTCACCGTCATGACGGGGGAGAGCCGCGCGTTGATCGGACCCAATGGGGCCGGCAAGTCGACCCTTTTTAATTTGGTCACGGGTGAAATTCCTCTGGATGAGGGCAGGATCTTGCTGTTCGGCAAAGACCTGACCCGTGAGCCCGTGCAAAAACGCATTGCCTCGCAACTGGGCAGGACCTATCAGATATCGAACCTGTTCACGCAGTTGACGGTCCAGGAGAACCTGTTCCTGGCCTCCTGGCAAACGCGCAGAAAGAAAGCCTCTTTAGTCGCCACGCTGTTTCGTTCCTGGCGCAAATTTGACAATCAGCGTCGCTACCTCGCCAAGATTGCCCATCGGGTCGGATTGGCGGACAAGCTCGACACAACGGTCGATGAGCTCTCCCACGGAGAAAACCGTCAGCTGGAGTTGGGCATCACACTGGCCCACAGACCCAGGATACTGCTGCTGGACGAACCCATGGCGGGGCTTTCTGCAGCCGAACGAATATTCATGACCGAACTGATCATGAGCCTCAAGCCCGAAATTACCGTGGTCATCATCGACCACGACATCGATGTGGCATTTAGCATTGCCGACCAGGTATCCGTGTTGCACCATGGTGCCATTATCGCTGAAGGAAGCCCTGAGCAGATCGAGAAAAATCGAGAGGTTCAGCAGATCTACACCTTAAGCCGGCAGTCAAAAGATTCCGATCATGCCTGAAGCCCTGTTGAACATAGAACACCTTGATGCCTACTACGGCAAAAGTCACGTCCTGCAGGACGTAAATCTGCAGGTACATCCCGGCGAACTGATCGTGGTCGTGGGCCGCAACGGCATGGGCAAAACAACTCTGCTGAAGTCGGTGATGGGGCTGCCGCCCGTGCTCAGGACCGGATCGATCGCTTTCGATGGTCAGGAAACGGTCAAGATGCCCACCCATGATATTACCAAGCTGGGGATCGGGTATGTGCCCCAGGGAAGGATGCTGTTTCCCTCTTTAACCGTGGATGAACACCTGAGTTTCGCCTGGCGCCAGGGCGGGGCGAATTCCCAGTGGTCACCCGAGACGGTCTACGATCTGTTTCCGGAATTGAATAAAAGAGCCCAGATCTCCGGTACCCTCCTGAGCGGCGGTGAACAGCAGATGCTGGCCATCGGTCGGGCCCTGGTCACCAATCCGCTGCTGTTGATGATGGACGAACCGTCCGAAGGTTTGTCCACATTGGTCATCCAACGGGTGGAAGAGGTGTGCCGCCAGTTGAGTTCCAGCGGCATGTCCATTTTGCTGATCGAACAGAATATAGAGATGGCTCAGTCTCTGGCCCAACGCGCCTATGTGTTCGTAAACGGCCGCGTCGCACGGGAATTGCAGGCCGCCACCCTGGCGGCCGACCCAAGCCAGCTGATAGATTCGCTGGGCGTGACCGCCGGCACCGGCGACATCCCGTACGTGCAACCCGAGGAACCGGAGGCCGATGCCGCGATTGAGGTGCCGGCGGCGGATAAGGTGCTCGAGGAACCGGCGTCTGAAGATAGCCTCGAAGCCGTCGTCGGGGCCAGCGCGCCGACGCTTTGGAGCCGGACCGGCCTTGGGGAAGCCCGCGCTCCTGAAAAAACTGCTTATACCCCGCCGGTGGGTGAAACCCAGTCGTCGGTATTGCGGGTGTCGGTGGCCGACACCATCGACCGGGCCGCCTACATCGCCGGGACCTTCGACACCAAGGCCCGGGACCTGCTGTTCATCAAATCCTGCCTGGACCGCCAGCGCCTGCGAACCATTACGGTGGATCTGTCCACTTCGCGCAAGCCCTCCCCGGCTGCCATCAGCCCGACGGAGGTCGCGCGGCACCATCCGCAAGGAATCGGGGCCGTGTTTACCGGTGACCGCGGTTCGGCGGTGGCCGGTATGGCCCGGGCCTTCACCCGCTTCATGGCGGGGCGCCGCGATGTGGGCGGCATCATCTCGGCCGGGGGTAGCGGCGGTACCGCCCTGGCGACCCCGGCGATGCGAAGTTTGCCGGTGGGCCTGCCCAAAGTGATGGTTTCCACGGTCGCCTCCGGCAATGTGCGGCAATACGTGGGGCCTTCAGACATCTGCATGATTTATTCTGTCACGGACGTGGCCGGCATCAACCGCATCTCGGCCAGCGTGTTGTCCAACGCCGCCCACGCTCTGGCCGGCATGATCGGTTTTCGACAGGCGGCGGACCGCTCCCGGCTGCCGGCTATCGGACTGACCATGTTCGGAGTCACCACCCCTTGCGTCCAGGCCGTCGCCAATGCGCTGAAAATGCGCTATGACTGCCTGGTATTCCATGCCACCGGCACCGGGGGCCAATCCATGGAAAAACTGGCCGAATCGGGCATGCTCGAAGGCGTCATCGACATTACCACCACCGAAGTGGCCGATTTTCTGGTGGGCGGCGTCATGAGTGCTGATGAGGATCGCATGGGGGCTGTCATCCGCAGTCAAATCCCCTATGTGGCTTCCTGCGGCGCGCTGGACATGGTCAATTTCGAAGCCCTTGACACGCTGCCGCAAAAATTCAAGGACCGCAACCTCTATCAGCACAACCCCCAGATAACCCTGATGCGCACCAGCCCGGCGGAAAACCAGGCATGCGGACGCTTCATCGCCGCCAGGCTCAACCAGATGGAGGGGCCCGTGCGGTTTTTGCTGCCCCTGAAAGGGGTTTCGCTGATCGATGCCCCCGGCCAACCGTTCCACGACCCGGCGGCCGATCGAATGCTGTTCGACACCCTGGAAAGCGAATTTAAGCCGGGCCCCAATCGCCGGCTGATCAAACTCGACCTGAACATCAACGATCCGGCCTTCGCCCAGGCGCTGGTCGATCACTTTTTAGATATTACTGTAAGGCAGCAATAATTATTTAGACATTTTTATTAATATTTATTTTTATATTCACCGCAGAGCCGCAAAGCGCGCAAAGAACAATTATGTTATGTTTGCCGTTGAGAGGACGGCAAACATAAAGTATATTCCGCCTGATCTACAAGGAAATACATAGGCATGGGGTAGTGTGGATAAAGCGCGACACGATTGCCCGAAGGGCTTGGTTTTTTTACTTTCTGGAGGCCAACCTTTAAATCTTAATAATCGAATGGTCATCCCGCCTTAGCGGGGCCTCTCAGAAATAAGTTAAAAGAATAGATCCTCTGCGATCTCTGCGACTCGAGCAAAGCCCCGCGGAGCGGGATGCAAGCTCGGGCGGTGAATCCGTATCTAAGGAACTATGAACTCCTCATTAACATCCGGTTCTGCCGGACATTAAATGAAGGTTTTCCGCCGCAGGCGGATCCCTGTTCCGGTTTCAGGATTGAGTGATTCGATTTCCTGGCACCCGCAACCTCATTTGAAACGACAATGATTTAGACAGGATAACAGGATTTACAGGATATTTTTTTTGCTTAGTGCTTCGATTCGCAATTACAGTGGCATATAATTATTGACCAATCCAACATATTTGCTTACTCAACACTAAGTCCTGAGTGAGTAAATACGTCATCGTATTTACGAATCGATGGACTTAGCAAGACACTATCCTGTTGATCCAGTTGATCCTGTCAAAAAATTAAAAAGATAGAATACCTTAAATATTCAATTGACAATCTTCATTCTTCAATTTTCACTTCCGGCTTGTCCGGGTAAGGAGATTACTTATGGCCCGTTTCACCCGACAACAGATTTTAGATCGACTCAACGCCAAAATTCGCAGCGGACAGCCCATCGTCGGCGGCGGCGCCGGCACCGGACTGTCGGCCAAATGCGAGGAGGCCGGCGGCATCGACCTGATCGTAATTTACAATTCGGGCCGTTACCGCATGGCCGGCCGGGGATCGCTGGCCGGGCTCATGTCCTATGGCAATGCCAATGACATCGTGATGGAGATGGCCCGGGAAGTGCTTCCGGTCACCCGCAACACCCCGGTGCTGGCCGGCGTCAACGGCACCGATCCTTTTTGCATCTTCGACCACTTTCTCGACCAGCTCAAAGCCGTCGGGTTTGCCGGGGTGCAGAATTTCCCCACGGTGGGGCTGATCGACGGCGACTTCCGGAAAAACCTGGAGGAAACCGGGATGGGTTTCGGGCCGGAGGTGGATATGATCCGGTTGGCACACCAAAAAGACATGCTGACGACGCCCTATGTGTTCTCTGAAGACGATGCCATCGCCATGACCGAGGCCGGAGCCGACGTCATCGTCTGCCATATGGGACTGACCACCGGCGGCAACATCGGGGCCGACACGGCCAAAACCCTGGACGATTGCGTCGATTATGTCAACGCCTGGAGCGAAGTTGCGCTGAAGAAGCGCCGGGACGTGATTGTCCTGTGCCACGGGGGTCCGATCTCGATGCCCGCCGATGCCGAGTACGTCCTGAAACGCTGTCCGGACTGCAACGGGTTTTACGGGGCCTCCTCGATGGAGCGTTTGCCCACCGAGAAGGCCCTCACGGCCCAAACCAAAGATTTTCTTAACATCAAGCGCAGCTAACCACAGGAGGAGTATCATGACTATTTCCGGGTGGGTTATTCTGGTGGTCATCATCGCGTTGATCCTCATCGCGGTGGGGATCTGGTTCATCCGTTCCTTTTATCATCGATCGTCCAAGGAGATCGCCTTCGTTCGCACCGGACTGGGGGGGCAGAAAGTGATCATCGATGGTGCCGCTTTCGTCTTTCCGATTTTTCACGATATCACAGAAGTCCATCTCAATACCCTGCGGCTGTCGGTGGTCCGTGAGAAGGACAAAGCACTGATTTCCGCAGACCGCATGCGCGTGGACGTGGCCCTGGATTTTTACATCCGGGTCCGCAAAGCGGTCGACAGCGTCACCATCGCGGCCCAGACCCTCGGGCGCAAGACGGGCAAGCCCGTCGAACTGCGCGAGATGATGGAGGGCAAATTTTTCGATGCCCTGCGGGCCACAGCCGCCGGCATGACCCTGGAAATGCTTCACGAGCAGCGCAGCCAGTTCGTTCAGTCCGTCGGGAAGGCGGTGGCCGAGTCCCTGGAAAAAAACGGATTTGAACTTGAAACCGCCAGCCTGATCGACCTCGACCAGACCGACATGGAGTACTTCAATCCCTCAAATGCCTTCGACGCCGAGGGGTTGACCCGGTTGACGGACGAAATCGAACAGCGCAAGAAAACGCGCAACGACATCGAGCAGGACACCCTGATCCAGATCCGCACCAAGAACCTGGAAACCGAAAAGCAAAGCCTGGAAATCGAACGCGAGAGCGAATACGCCCGCCTGGCCCAGGAAAAGGAGCTGGAGTTCCGCCGCGCCCAGCAGCAGGCTGAATTGGTCCGCGAGCGCGCCGAGCGCAAGCGTGAGTCCCGGGTGGCTGACATCATTGCCAACGAGGAGATCGAGAAGGCCAGCATCGCCTCCGAGCGCCAGCTGAAGCAGGACCGCATCGAGCAGCAGCGTGACATCGAGGCCATGGAGATCGAACGGCGTCAATTGATTGAACTGGCCGAGCATGCCCGGACGATTGCCGTGGCCGAATCCTCCGAGGCCGAGACGGCGGCCCGCGCCAGGGCCGACGAGGTGCGCGCGGCGGCCATTTCTGCCGAAGAGGCCATATTCACGGCCCGGGAGAAGGCCCAGGCGGACCGTAAAAAGCAGGTGGAGCTGATCCTGACGGCCCTGGAGGTGGAAAAGGACCAGCTGCGGCATAAAACCCGCATCGCCACCGAAAAGGCGGTGGCCGCCGAGCAGGCTGACATTGCGCGCATCCAGGCCGATTCTTTTGCCGAGGCCGAAGCGACCCGCTCAAAAGCCTATCAAATTCGACACGAGGTCGAATCCGAGGGGGTCCGGCTCATGGCCGAGGCCAACAACATCGCCAGCCCCGAGGCCCGGATCTCGGCCTTGCGGATGCGACTGGTGGAAAAACTAGACACGATCATCCGCGAGAGCGTCAAGCCCATGGAGAAGATCGAAGGGATCAAGATAGTCCATCTCGACGGCCTGACGCTGCCGGCCGGCGGTGGACCTCCGGACGGTGAAGGCGGGCTCACCGATCGGCTCGTCAGCAGCGCCTTGCGCTACCGCGCCCAGGCCCCTATCCTGGACCACCTGTTGGGCGAAATCGGCATCGATGCCGGCGACCCCAGCAAACTCACCCAACTGCTGGCTGAACTGCAGAAGGAGCGCCCCGCAGGGGACAAGGAGAAATAAAAAATGGTCAAGGTCTATCGGTCCACGGTCCTGAACGCCCCGGCCGACCGGGTGTGGCGGGATCTTCGAGATTTCAACGGGCTGGCCAGCTGGCATCCGTTGATCGTATTGAGCCGCATTGAAAAAGGCCACCCGGCCGACAAGGTCGGGTGCGTGAGAGCCTTCCAGCTCAAAGACGGCACCCAGGTCCGGGAGAAACTGCTGTCGCTGTCGGACTACGACTACACCTGTATTTCCGCTATCCTGGACAGCCCCATGGATCTGAGCGATTACCTAGCCACCCTGCGGCTGTTTCCCGTCACCGAGGGCAATCGCTGCTTCATCGAGTGGTCTGCGGAATTCGATTGCCCGCTGGAAAAGGTAGCCGAGCTGACTGAAACCGTCAGCGGCGGGATGTTTCTGACCGGGCTGGATGCATTGAAAAAACGCTACGGGCAATCATGAAGGTTACCGTCATTAAATCGGCCGTCATTGACGCCCCCATCGATCGGGTGTGGGCCGTGCTGCGCGATTTCAACAGTCACGATCAATGGCATCCGGCCGTGGCCCGCAGCCGGATGGAAAACGATGTCGCCGGCGACGTGGTCGGCGGCGTGCGGCGATTCAGTCTCAGCGACGGCACCGAGCTGCGCGAACAGTTGCTGAGCCACAGCGACCGCGAGCACACCTTTACTTGCTGCATCCTGGACTCGCCCCTGCCTCTATTTGACTACATGGCCACAGTTCGCCTCAAGCCGGTGACCGACGGCAACCGGACCTTCTGGGAGGGGCGCTCGCAGTTTCGCGCGCCGGATGATCGCGCCGCGGAGCTGAAAAACCGGGTTGGCCGGCTAATCTTCGAGGCCGGGTTCGGGGGGCTGCGAACGTTTCTGGCCGACCAGGCGGCGCCCACCGGACCGCCGGTCCCCGAAGAAGCAGTGACAATGGCGGCGGCCGTTGGGGGCGAGCACCTGCCTGCCAGGGCGGTGGTGGTGGCGGCGGCCGTTGGGGGCGAGCACCTGCCTGCCAGGGCGGTGGTGGTGGCGGCTGCCGGAGGTCCCGAGGTCATGACCCTGAGCGATGTGACGATCGCTGTGCCAGGCCCCCAGCAGGTGCGCATCCGTCAGACCGCCGTGGCGGTCAACTACCTCGATCTTATGCATCGCCGGGGAATCGCTGCGGACTTTGATTTCCCGGGGACACCGGGTATGGAAGGCGTGGGTGAGATCATCGACGTGGGGGATCAGGTCAATGGTTTATTCCCGGGTGACCGCGTCGCCTACCTGAGTCGAATGCCAGGGGCCTATGCCGACATCCGCTGTATCGATGCCGAGGCCTGCATTCCCCTGCCCGATGGCGTATCGGATGATAACGCTTCAATACTGCTCAAAGGTGTTACGGCGGCGTTGCTGCTTAGCCGGGTGTTCAGGGCCGCCCCGGGCGCGACGATTCTGATCCAGGCGGTTTCCGGCGGCCTGGGCCACTTGCTCAGCCAATGGGCCAAATCAATGGATCTGACTGTCCTGGGCACGGTATCCACGGCCGAGAAGGCCAGGTTCAGCCGCGACTGCGGCTGCGATTACCCGATTGTGGTCGCGGACGATACCCCATTAGCGGTCGATGTGATGCGCCTCACCAATGGACGCGGGGTTGACTACTGGGTCCACAGCGGCGGTGCCCATGAGCTAGATACCGCCGTCGCCTGCCTGTCCCGCTGCGGGCACTGCGCCGTCATCGGCGACCGCGACGGCCAGTCCATCCCACTAGACGTGAACGTGTTGAAGCAGCGGTCCCTGACCATGTCGGCCCCGGTATGTTTCGATTATTTTGACGATCGGACCTACCTGCAGCGCCTGGCCCATAAACTGTTCGCAAAGATTCAAAACCGCACGATCATCCCCGCCATCGAAGCCGTTCCCCTAAGCCAGGCGACGGAAGCCCATCATCGAATCGAATCCCGCCAGACCATGGGTGCCGTTGTTCTGACTCCTGGAGGGTGAACCCCCGAAATTGTCCATTGTATATTCCGGGTGGCAACCCGGTGTTTTTAGAGAAATTGAAAAAAACCTGCGGCAGGATATCCCTATGTATCGGTAGTTGGCTGATATTTGGTTTTATTGTGTGGTATCACCACCTGCCGGTGCCCTCAATAATGATTGACTAAGTCCCATCGATTTGTTTATAAATTCTATTATACAATTTTTGATTTTCCTATTCCAACTGACTTGACCCTAACATTGCATAAATTCTTGTCATCTAGCCAGGCCGTTATGTCTGAGATCGTTGCTTTTTCCGGGCAGATGCTGGATGCTGGATACTTGATGCTGGATATCTAACAGGACACTATCGGTGAATTTCAACGGCATCCAGGATCAGTCAATACTTTCAATGGTCTTCATTGCAGCAGCGAAGTTGGATTTCAAAATTTTATGCAACTATAGGGTTGAGTCGGTTCTCCAGCTATAAAATCGAATCCGATTCTCATCTGATTCCTGCGCTCCTTCGGATAGTCCACATACCGAGTTGACCTGTTTGAAACTTGAAAAAGGGGGTGCCACTATGGCAGAAAAAGATTTTAAACGAAAACTCAGCGCCATTCTCAGTGCCGATGTTGTCCAGTACCTTTCAATTGAAATAGTTTTTAAGCCTCTTTGAAATAAAACCGATAAAAAGAATAGGAATTTTACTGGTCAGAATTAGCCGTTTATTTTAAAAATGATTAAATCCGGCAAATCACTTCCAACAACAGTTAAACAGGCTGTAGAATGGCTTATTTCAGAATTGCCTTTGGAGAAAAAGGCGAGGATAGCAAATACAGGTGAATGGAATTTGATGGATCTTTATTTTTCCCTCAGTGCAGATATAGAAGTTAAATTTTGCCTCCAGGAAAATACGGCTCTAGTTGAATCCTGCCGCGCGGTCTCAGGAGATGATTATATTTTTGCTGAAGAAGCTTCCTATATAATTATCACGGAACTCTGGAAACGATTGCAGAGATTCTACTAATGAAATGTTGTTGAATAATGAACATTTTGCTTCTTTATTAAAGTTAATGGGTGATAAAATCGAAGCAGGCCGATTCTTATTTCTTTCCGGTATAGAGAACTCAGAGTACACCCTATAGTTGCATAAAATATTGAAATCCAACTTCGCTGCTGCAATGAAGACCATTGAAAGTATTGACTGATCCTGGATTCTGGTTTCTGGATACTGGATGTCGTTGAAATTCACCGATAGTGTCCTGTTAGATATCCAGCATCAAGTATCAAGCATCCAGCATCTGCCCGGAAAAAGCAACGATCTCAGACATAACGGCCTGGCTTGATGACAAGAATTTATGCAACGTTAGGGTACACAGAGCCCATTTCATTATTTTTACAGAAATATACCAAAAAGGAACCTCGAAATCTCCTCGACACATTCCCAAAAGCAGCTAGGCTGAACGATATAAATGATTATCCTATGGCAGTTAGTCTGAAGTTAAAAGAATTAGGAATTAACAATGATGATTTAAAATGGAAATCCCCATCAACACAATATCAGTATAATAAGAATTTATCTGACAAATTAATTCCAATTGGTATCGTAACGCTACTGGTTTTTTTATTTTTATGTATAATTGCCGGTTTTTTTCAATTGGAGGCTGGGTCATTAATCATCTGATCAGCTCCTAACAAAACCAATTGAGCAGACGGCGTGTATATAGCGGTTTTACGATAAGGCCGTGCAGACTAGGAGTTTAATCGGACACTGCTCACGCTCAACGAGCCTCGTGTATTTGAACAATTAGCAAGGAGGTTTATTATGGAAGCGAAAATTAATAGACAATGGCGACTTGCTGCCCGTCCCATGGGCTTAATCAAAGAATCGGATTTCAAATGGCATGAGGAACCCGTGCCCATCCCAGGTGATGACGAAATACTTGTCCGCAACATCTACCTGTCGCTTGATCCTGCCAACCGAGGCTGGGTCAGAGAGGCCAAATCATACATCACGCCTGTGGCGATCGGGGAGGTGATGCGGGGAATAACTATCGGTGTCGTAGAGCAGTCTCACCACGGTGCCTTTCAGGCTGGCGATATCGTTCAGGGAATATTGGGGTGGCAGGAGTATGCGCTAACCGATGGCACTGGCCTAACCCAGTTGCCAAGAGACCCGTCCCTTCCGTTGGCAGCCTACTTGGGGCTGTTTGGGATCATCGGGCCAACAGCCTACTTCGGTCTTTTAGACATTGGAAAACCTAAAGCTGGGGAGACGCTGGTGGTTTCAGCAGCGGCCGGTGCGGTTGGGTCGCTCGTGGGGCAGATCGGGAAAATCAAGGGCTGCCGAGTGGTTGGCATTGCCGGTACCGATGAAAAATGCCACTGGATCACTGAGGAGCTTGGTTTCGACGCCGCTATCAACTATAAGACTGAGCCTGTCCACGAGCGCCTGAGAACGCATTGTCCTAATGGTATTGACGTATACTTCGATAACGTTGGGGGCGAAATACTGGATGCCGTTTTAAGTCTGATCAATGTCAGAGCACGCATCGCAATTTGTGGTCTGATCTCTCAATACAATGCTGTAGAACCAGTCCCCGGTCCCTATAATTTCAGAAGCATCCTTACACAGCGCGCCCGCGTAGAAGGCTTCATCATCTTGGATCACATGGGTCGATTTCAGGAGGCCTATGAAGATTTAGGGAATTGGATGGCAGAAGGTAAAATTCAATACCGGGTCGATATAATCGATGGGCTCGAGAATGCCCCACGGGGAATTAACAAGCTCTTCGAGGGAACAAATAAGGGTAAGCTCATCGTCAAAGTTTCAGAGGAGCAGTCCTTCTAATGATGCGGGCTAACCAAGGGATGAACCAGACGGGATAAACGATATGGTTTACAGTAAATAGCATGCTAGCCTGACAGGCCTCAGGCCCGCTGGTTATCCCAAAACGTTCGCTACTAGAATGGAATACATACTCAAATTTAGGGAGTTAGAAAAATATTTCGAAAGTGCTGACTTCACCGATGTGAAAGTTTTCGAAGGTGATACAACACTACGGAAATTTATTGCATCTATGTTGTCATACCATCCATGGTGGATCACCCTGCTTTATCGTATCCGCAAGTTACTCGTATGCATTCTTGGCCTCGTTAAACATGAAGAACCAAAAGAATTACCAAATCTGCAACCCGATGATATTTCATTTACGCCAGGGGAGAATGTCTCCTTTTTCATAGTTCGAAGTGCCAAAGAGGATATGTTTTGGGTTTCAGAAACTCCTGATGACAAACATTTACGAGCATATTTTGGCGTCTTCAAAGAACGTCTAAGCAATTCTATTAATCGGTTCTACGTTATAACAACCGTTTATTATAAGCATTGGACAGGTCCTGTTTATTTTAATCTTATTCGACCATTTCACCATTTAGTAGTTTCAAGAATGGCCCAATATGGGTTATCGCAATAGAAAATTGCTGAAATTGGCATATAACAAAGCAAATAAAGCTGACGTGAGAAGCTGAGCGGTTTACCGTAAAGGCCGTGCAGGTCCGAAATGCATTTGGCACGCAGCTTATTTGCCGACGTTGATCTTTGGAATTATTGGAATGGATAAACCAATCAAACTTGATGAAGAGAAACAAAGGGGTCAAGTCTTCATTCTTGACAGATAATACCCTTCGAACTATAAGGATTCAAATCATTTTCAGTAGGTGGGCAAAGCAAATCTTTAATAATGTTTGCTAGATTAGAAAAGCAAATAGACTGTCAAGAATGAAGACTTGACCCTTAATTCTCATAATATCATCATCCTCTTCATTTCGGGTTGGCCGCAAATCTCAGCGACAGGCGAAAACCACACTCTAACGTGAAGTACTGGGGTTTCAAATCTGCCATACATGGATTAAATCGTGCTCTTGACCATCCCGCCATCCACATTGATTGCCTGGCCGGTAATGAACTTGGCTCTGTCCGACGCCAGAAATGCCACCAGATTGGCGATATCCTCCGGGTCGCCATGATGCCCCAAAGGGATGTTCTGCTCGGCGAACCATTTGATAGCCTCCGGGCCTGACATGTTCAGCATTTGTCCCAGTTGATCTCCTAATTGACCAGAGCCCTCCCATAGGGGTGTTCGAATCGGTCCGGGACAGACGGCGTTTACCAAAATGTTGTCCTTGGCAGCATAGTTGGCCAAATCCTTGGTAAACATGATGACCGCCGCTTTAATCGCATCGTAGTCGACCAATCCGCCCGGTTGCTTACCGAATATGGATGAAATGTTGATAATGCGTCCCCATTTTTGTTCGCGCATATGGATCACTGCAGCTTTGCAACAGCGAATCAGGCCGAAGAGCATAAGATCCATATTGTATCGGAACTCCTCTTCGGGAAGCTCCATCAGGTCACTCAGCCGCCCCGTTCCGGCGTTATTGACCAAGATGTCTATGCGACCAAACTTTTCGGCAGCCTGAGTCACAAAACTGTCAATGTCTTGCGGTTTGGCGATATCGGCCTGGATCGCAAGAACCTCTATCCCTTCGGCTTTGAGCTCTTCAGCAGTCTCCTCCAGACGCTGCTTTCCGCGGGCGCAAATGGCCAAATTGCATCCTTCCTGTGACAGGACCAGCGCGCAGGATTTGCCGATACCCCGGCTGGCTCCTGTAATCAATGCTACCTTCCCATCTAATGATAAATCCATTGAAGACCTCCTTTCAGTTGGGTTCAGTGTTTTTAAATCCATCCGCCACGTTTTCGAATGTTAGCGGCTTTTTACCATACTGCGGTGCAAGGATTTTATTCCGCCTGGCAAATGCCATGGTCCGGTCCACATCCACAACCAACGGGCCGTCTGTCGCAAGGCGGATGGTCGCCTTCTGTCCCTTTTTGATTTCTATTTCGCGTTCACCATCCAGCGCCAGCACACAAGGATTGAAGATGATATCCACCTCTTCGCCGGGTGCCATCAGTTGCACGGTTTCCACAGACACGGTTTCAACGATCCCGGGGGCGATGGGCGCCGTAACCGGCCGTCCATTGCTGCCTAATTTCAGATGCAGGCTGCAAGGATCGGCAGCAGCGATGGAGCGGAGCATCCCACCGATGGAGGAAAAGCCGATAGTTGCCGGACTGGATCGGTTTAAAAAAATCTGGCTGATTTTATCCATTTTCCATACGGCACGTGAGCCGATAAAAATATCATCGCATACCACGGCATCGACAATGGCAATATCAACGGGCTGCCCTTCGGCCATGACTTCAAGCCAGGTGGAAGTAAAAGTTCCTTCATTTCGGGAGACTTTTCCAGTGGCGATCAGTCCGGCGGCAAGCCCGGCAATCGTGCCTTCAATCATGTAAGGGAATACGTTGTTGGTGCCGGTTGAGACCGGAAGAATCGGGACATGGCAGGTGCCCTTGGCAACGACGCGGTTGGTTCCATCACCGCCCAGGGTGATAATGCAGTCGGCACCGTGTTCCATCAGCATCTCGGCGGCCCGCATGGTGTCTCTTTGATCCGCCTTGGTTTTGAAAACCAAGGGTGAGATGTTCATACCGATTTTCAGGCTATCAAGGGCCCGCTCAACAATGCCGTAATAGTCGGGCATATAGCATATTTGCCTCACGCCGGCTGCCTCCAGGCCGAGCAGGATACGACGCACGATTCTAACCTTCTCCTGGTTATTAAAAATACTGCCGTAAGCAACCAGCCTCCGAATATCCGTACCGGAGGCTGGATTCGCAATAATTCCGACCAGTGACATATTTCTAACCTTCAATCTTCAATATTCAATTCCGGCTTGTCCGGGTTACGCCATTACTTTTTTAACCGCATCAATGAGCTGCTGCTCACTCGGTATGAAAGCCTGCTCCAACGGCTGTGAAAAGGGAACCGGGCAAAAAGGCGCGCCCACCCGCAGAATCGGTGCATCCAGGTAATCAAAGGCTTTTTCAGCCACCATTGCGGCAATTTCAGCCCCTGATCCGGCAAATTTCACTTCTTCGTGCACGATCACCAGCCGGTGGGTCTTTTTGACGGATTCGATAATGCCCTCCTCGTCCAGCGGGTAGAGCGTACGCGGATCCACGACCTCGACACTGATCCCGTCGGCAGCAAGCTTTTCGGCTGCACTCAAGGCGGTATGAACCATATTGGACGTGGCCACGACAGTGACGTCCTGGCCTTCGCGCTTGATATCGGCCTGGCCAAAGGAGATGGTGTATTCCCCTTCGGGAACCTCCCCTTCGACGGCATAAAGCATTTTGTGTTCCAGGAAAACCACCGGGTTGTCATCGCGAATCGCTTCGATCAACAGCCCCTTGGCATCATAGGGCGTGCTGGGCATGACCACCTTGAGCCCCGGCAAATGCATGAACAGGGCTTCCAGGCACTGGGAATGCTGGGCTGCAGCCCCGATCCCGGCACCGCACGAGGTGCGCATAACCATGGGGATTTTGGCTTTGCCGCCGAACATATATTTCATCTTACCTGCCTGATTATAGAGCTGGTCCAGGGCCACGCCGATAAAATCGACAAACATCAATTCAATAACCGGTCTGAGACCGACGGTGGCGGCGCCCACGGCTGTCCCGACAATCGCACTTTCGGTAATGGGAGTGTCCTTGACCCGCCTGTCGCCAAACTGGTCCAGCAGCCCCGCGGTGACACCGAAAATTCCACCATAAACCCCGACATCCTCACCGGCAACATAAATATTGGGATCACGCGTCATTTCAAGCTTATGGGCGTCGTTTAACGCCTGCGCAAAAGTCATATTCGACATTTTTCAATCCTCCTTTTCGGTTTCCATTTTTTATCGATGATGAGCCAATAAGGGCCTAGGTGTATACATCTTCTGTGAGTTCGGAGATATCGGGATACGGGCTTTCTTCGGCAAATTGTTCGGCGCCGGCCAGGTCATTTTGAAGCGTACTCTTAATCTCTTCAATTTTGCTGTCTGTCAGCAGTTCCATCTCCAGCAGTTTTTGTTCCAGCCGCGGAATAGGATCTTTTTCCTTCCACTCTTCCAGTTCCGCATCTTCGCGATAATCACAGGGATCGCCCTCAAAATGTCCGCGGTGGCGGTAGGTTTTGCATTCAACCAGAGACGGTCCCTGGCCCTGGCGGGCCCGGCTGATGGCTTCGGCGGCCGCTTCAAAAACCGCCATGACATCATTTCCGTCCACCACAACACCGGGCATATCGTATCCCGCCGCGCGATCGGCCACATTGGGAACGCACATGGAGTTAAGCGTACAGGAGGAGATGCCGTACATGTTGTTCTCGTTGATAAACACCACCGGCAGCTTCCAGCAGGTGGCTATATTCATGGCCTCATGGGTGGTTCCCTGGTTGGAGGCGCCGTCACCGAAAAAGCACACCGCTACGCTGCCGTTGTCCAAATACTGGCAGGCCAGCCCGGCCCCGGCCGCCAGCGGCGGACCGCCGCCCACGATACCGTTGGCCCCCATAATCCCAAGATCAAGATCGGCGATATGCATGGAACCGCCCTTGCCCTTGCAGTAGCCGGTTTTTTTGCCGAACAGCTCGGCCATCATCTGCCTGATGTCACCGCCCTTGGCAATCAGATGCCCGTGGCCACGATGGGTGCTGGTGATATAATCCTTATCGGTCAGATTCGCGCAAACACCGGTAGCAACAGCTTCTTCGCCGACGTAAAGATGGACGAAACCGGGAATTTTGCCGGCGGCGAAAAGCTCGGCGACACGGAGTTCAAAGGATCGAATCTTGCTCATGGTGACATACATATTAATTAGTTGTTCGTTGGTCAGGTCCATTGCGTTTCTCCTTATTCTTAAGGTTGACAAAACAGATTCAAAAACTACCAACAATTTTTATGCCTTGGGCTATCCCTCCTTTCCCGGAAGCAGTGCCGAATCCCATCCCTGAATCGGATTAGGAGATGGTAACAATCTAACCATTTGTCCGAATGGGGGTTGGTTCTAATTTCGGCCATTAGGATTTTGCTCAATTATACACATTTACCCTTTCTCTCGCAGAGCCCGCAGAGACCACAGAGTTTTTTGATTTTTCTCTGCGTTCTCTGTGAGCTCTGTCAGAGATTAAATGGCCCAAGTTAAGGCCATGCCCTCCGGATGAAAACCGTCACGGCCGCGTTGGCCACGACGATTTGATCGCAGTCCGGGGCGAAATTGGGCACGCAAAGCCCCTTGGCCTTCAGCCCCCCTTCCACCGCGCGGGCGGTTTTTTGTCCGATGGGAAGCGTGGCCTTTACCTGCTCCAGGTCCACCTTATCCGGTTTCGGACAGGCCACCAGAATATCCACCTGGATCGCTTTCAGATCTTCGATTCCCAGAATTTCCACCAATCCGCACAGACAGCTTCTGGAAATGGCGTCTTTTACCGCCCTGCAAGCCGCCTTGGTAACGTCTTCCCCGTGCAGATCCGCCCCGCTGCCGATTTCAACGATAAACCGTTTTGTTCCCATCAGCTTACCTTTCTGATTTGCCCCATTCTGATATGATCGATGCCGGATGCGCTTTGGCTGGCATCCATCATCTCCTCTGCCCGATATGAACTTCTGACCAACGGACCGGAAACCACGAATCTAAACCCCATGCCGCGGGCGGTTTCGGCCCACATCTCAAATTCCTGCGGCGGGACATAGCGCGCCACCGGCACATGATCTTTGGACGGTGCCAAGTACTGCCCCAGCGTGAGCAACCTGCAGCCGGAATATTTCAAATCCAGCAGGGTTTTTTTGATCTCGCTTTCCGTTTCGCCAAGACCTAGCATAAACCCCGATTTGACCATAAGTCCCTTGCCTGCAGCGGTTGACAAAATGCCTAATGAGCGCCGATAGCCGGCCAGCGGGCGAACGTTGGCATACAGTCGCGGCACGGTTTCAACGTTATGGTTGAACACGTCCGGCCGGACTGCGCATACCGTGTCAAGGGCCGGGATGGCCCCGTTAAAATCCGGCACCAGTACTTCCACTGACACGCCGGGGCATTGTCGGCGGATCTGCTGGATGGTTCTGGCAAATTGCCCGGCGCCCCCGTCGGGTAAATCATCCCGGGTCACAGAAGTGATCACCGCGTGGGTTAATCTCAACTGCTGCACTGCCCTGGCGACCCGCTGGGGTTCCCCGTCATCCGGCGCATGGGGCACGCCCTTGTCCACTGCACAAAATCGGCACCGGCGGGTGCAACGGGTTCCCAGGATCATGAAGGTGGCGGTGCCCCGCTCAAAGCATTCCCCCTGGTTGGGGCAGTCGGCGCTCTGACAGACGGTGGCCAACTGTAAACGCTGCAGCCGTTTGGCCATACGATCTGCAGCCTTAGGGTCTGTTGCGGATTTAACCAGCCATGGCGGGCGCCCACCGGGTTCAGCGTTGATTTTCTCACCTGCGGAATCATGGTGCCGGCTGCAAAAATTCGCTGCAAAGCGTTTTTTCACATCCGATATATCCACGGGAACGTCCATCTCACGGTCCATGGAAGTTATTTTCTCACCTGGCTGACCGCAGGGAACGATCAGGTCGAACCAGCGCGGTTCCGTCCAAACGTTTAAGGCGATCCCATGGTAGGTGACCCACTTGCGCACCGCCAGCCCGACACTGGCGATCTTGGCCCCGTTAACCCACACACCCGGTTTTCCCTTTTTAAATTCAGAAACCAGCCGGTAGCTGCGCAGCACATCGGCAATGGTATCGAGCAGCCGCTTCATAAAAGCGTGCAGATCCTGATCGCCGATCTTAACGATGGGATAAACCACCAGTTGGCCGGGCCCATGAAACGTGGCCTGGCCGCCCCTGTCCACCGTTTGCAGGGAAACGCCCTTTTGACCCAGGGTCTCTTTTGCAATGCGAAGATCTTTCAGGCTTCCGCTGCGGCCGATGGTCACCACCGGCGGGTGCTCAACCAGCACCAGGCGGTCCGGGCTGCGGCCTCTTATCCGTTCGGCAACCATTTGCTGCTGACGGACAAGGGCCTGGCCGTAGTCAAGCAGTCCCCAATCGATGATTTGAATTTCTTGCAATTTGCAATTTCCGGGGTTGGTTCTAATTTCGGCCGCTAGGATTTTGCTCAATTATTCACATTTACCCTTCATCACGCAGAGCCCGCAGAGATCACGGAGTTATTTGGATTTTTCTCTGCGTTCTCTGTGAACTCTGTGAGAGATAAAATGGCCCAAGTTAAGGCCACGCCCCGATTTTCCATTACGGGATTACTCCCGGGGCAGATATAGTGCCCAGCTGCCGGCATCCCGGGCCGCGTCGACCACGGCTTCCGAAAAAGTGGGATGAACCCGGATGCTGCGGGCCAGTTCCCGAACCGTGGCTTCCAGCTGCATGGCCATTACCGCCTCAGCGATGACTTCAGTAGCATTGGAACCGACGATATGCACACCTAAAATTTCACCATAACGGGCATCCGAGACGATTTTGACAGCACCATCAACCTGGTTGCGAACCATGGCCAGCCCGTTGATGGCATACGGGAAAACGCCGGTTTCCACATCATAACCTTTTTTTTCCGCATCTTCTTCCGAAAGCCCCACTGCGCCCATCTCAGGCTGCGTCCACAGGCATCGGGGAATAAGATTAAATGGATAGCGGTTGTCGGCGCCCATGGCATTTTCAGCGGCAACCACAGACATGGACGAAGCCCCGTGGCTGAGCATCCAGCCGCCGGTTGCATCGCCAATGGCATAAATCCCTTCAACCGAGGTCTCCAGCCGGTCGTTTATCCGGATGCCTTTTTTTTCATTCAGGGTTACGCCGAGCTTTTCCAAACCCAGGTCGGAGGTATTCGGCTCTCTTCCGGAAACCAGAACTTTTTCCACCTTGACACTGCGCTCTTTGGAGCCGGCAAGTTTGCAGGTCGTTGCTGTTTGGGTCGTTTTGACGGACGCAAGAGATGCGCGCGGAATAATTTCCACACCCTTTTCCCTTAACGCCTGGGCAACCCTCTGGCTTGTGTCGGAATCTTCTTTGGGTAAAATTCTGGCCGACTCGGTCGCCATGACCACTTTAGAGCCGAATGCATTCAGCAAATAGGCCATCTCGACTTCGATATAACCGGACCCGCAAACCAGGATCGATTCGGGCACCGCCGTCATTTCCAACACGTCGTCCGTGGTCATGGCGGCCTTTTTTAATCCCGCTATCTGCGGTGCGGATAAAGAACTGCCGGTGGCGATAATGATTTTTTTCGCTTCCATGATACGACCGTCTATATCCACCGCTTGCGGGCTTTTTAGATCAGCGCGTCCTTTGACAACCTCAACCTCGTTATTTTGCAAAAGCGCTTCCATGCCCATGCGGATTTCAGCCGATACGCCGCTTTTTCTTGCCACAATCGCATTGAAATCAATTTCTTTCACGGCTGCCTTGATACCGAACGCTTCTCCGGTCTGAAGGCGATGAAGCAAATCCGCCGCCCTCAGCCAAACCTTGCTGGGAATGCACCCGCTGTTTACGCATGTGCCGCCGGTCTCGGCACATTCGGCCAATACAACATTTGCCCCCAGCTGGGCAGCGCGGATCGCGGCCGCATAGCCGCCTGGTCCGCCGCCGATTACAGCTACATCATGCATCGTCATACCTCTCTTTAGTAAATTGCGCTGTCAGGTTATAAGCAGCAGCGGCTGCTCCAGATATCGTGCCAAAGTCTTGAGGAAAGTCATGGCCGGGGCACCGTCAACGACCCGATGATCAAATGTCAGGCTCAGGGTCATCATGTGGCGAATGGTGATCTCACCCTCAAATACGGCCGGTTTTTCTATCACCCGGCCAACGCCGAGAATTCCGGTCTCCGGCGGGTTGAGCACCGGTGTGAACCCATCCATGCCGAGCATGCTGACGTTGCTGATGGTAAACGTGCCGTCCGTTACCTCTTCGATGACCAGGGCGCCTTCGCGTGCCTTTTGCGCCAGTTGCCTTACTTCTTCAGCGATTTGCAATAGATTTTTCTTTTCGGCGTGTCTCAGCTTGGGCACAATCAGCCCTTCGGATAAAGCCACCGCGATTCCAAGATGAACGGTGTCATGGACCAGGATTTCTTCTCCAACCAGCGTCGAGTTCATGATGGGATGGCGCATTAATGCGCGCGCGGTTGCCATGACAATGATATCATTGTAAGAAATTTTTACGGAATCATCCCTTTTGTATTCATCCATCGCAAGGTTTCTGAACCGCACCATTTCGGTAACATCCACCTCGGTGAAGGTCGTGAGCTGGGCCGCAGTCTGCAGGCTGGCGTGCATATTGTCTGCAATAACTTTGCGCATTCCCTCAAAGGGGATCACCTTGACCTTGCAAGGCTCCTCTTCCGGGACAACTGTTGCCGCGGCGAGGGCACGCTCGACATCTTGCCGGGTAATTTTACCATTTTCCCCGGTTCCGGAAATTTTAGATGTGTCCAGGCCTTCCTGTTTGGCGATTTCGGCGGCCAGGGGGGTGATTTTGGGTGCGGGTGGTCCTTCTTCGTGGAACTTGAGGACATCCGCCTCTTTTATTTTTCCATCAGGGCCGGTGCCCGGTACCGATGCCAAATCAACACCCAACTCTTTTGCCAGACGGCGAGCGGATGGGGTTGACAATATTCGCTTCTTTTCCGCCGGCCCGGTTCCTGCTTCGGCGGCCTGGGGCTTTGCCGCCTCTGCTTTCATTTCAACCACGTCACCGGCCTGGATGCCCTCAATCCGTTCCGGTTGATCCCCGGCCTGTGCAATGACAGCTAATATCGTTCCCACCGGTACGGTTGTGCCTTCCGGAACCACAACTTGAAACAGAGTTCCGCTCTCCGGTGATTCTACCTTGTTTGTAATTTTTTCCGTTTCAACTTCAAATAAATTCTCTCCTTTCTCTACGGAATCCCCTTCATTTTTGTACCACTTTGAGACTTTACCCACTTTCATCGTCATGCCTAGTTTCGGCATGGTTACGTTAACACTCAATTTCCAGTCCTCCTTTTAATTGCACAGAACAAAACATGACTTATTTATCCATTCCTGATGATACTATTCGGCGCATCGTGCATGCGTGATACTCTATCTTGAGATGATCATATATTCTTGCATGATCGACAGCGATACCTCCCCTATCCCCCCAATAAAAAAGCCAAACCGCCATTAAAAGGCAACTCGGCTATTTATTTTAAGACATACTGCATTTCACCCATTCTCCCCTAGACGGGTTTTGCGTTGTCTTGTATTTATAGAATTTATTTATCCATAAGAATTATGGAAAGAAATGATGATCGAAATATATAAAAAATAATCAATTGGGTCAACACTGAATAATAAAATTGTTAGATTAGAGAAACAAATAAATCTGTCAGGAATGAAGACTTGACCCTTTGTCTTTTCGTGAAATCGGACTCAAAGACCGGCTGCCTTAGCCACCAACTCCACCAGGTTGACTACCTGAATATCTTCAATGCCCCGTGCGGTTATTGCCTTTTTAAAGGTTTCATCGCAGCGCGGGCAACCGGAGACCAAAAGCGCTGCGCCGGTTTCTTTGGCTTCGTCGATGCGCATCACGGCCACATCTTCGGATACATCGGCTCGATGAACCGCCAGCATGCCCCCGGCACCGCAACAGTTTGCCAGCTTTTTACTGGTGGCCATCTCCTTAAAATCATTATTCAGAATCTGTGAAAGAATAAACCGCGGCGAATCGATATCTTCAAAGTCTCGCGCCAGGACACAGGGATCATGATAGGTGGTGGCGTCTGAAATCCTGTCGGCAACCGATATCCGGCTATCCTTCAGCCAGTCGGCCATCACGGCATTGATATGAAGGATTTTAATTCCGTTTAGGTCCCCGCCGAAGCGTGTCGTTCTTCCCATCAGCATGCGGTAGCTGTCTGCATCCAAAGCAACCACGGTTGAAACTTGACTCGCCCGGATTTTTTCCGCCAGCAGTGCCGATAATTGCTTGGCGCCCTCAAAATCTCCCAGTTGGTACAAGGCCCAACCGCTGGATGGTTCGTCGGCCAGCACTTTAAAAGCTTTGCCGGCCTGGTTGAAGAGTTTTCCGGCAGCGATCAGTGTTGCCTGTTGCGAATCCCGTGCGGTACGGCCGCAAAACAAAAGTGTGTCCGAATCAGAATCCAGCGCAACAGCGGCATCGGACAAGGTTTTTGCCGGATCGCCCCCTTGCACCGGATTCTTACGCAGATTCCCGGCATAGGCGATGACTTCCTCCGGTGCCCGGCCTATTTCAAAAATGCGGGCCCGGGTATCAATTACGAGCTCTTCGTGATCATAATTGCCCACGCACCAATGCTGAATCATGCGGTCATTCAGGGTGGTATACATAATATCCGCCACGCCCTCATCGTACTCGAGCAACCCCTCATCCAATCCAAAGATGATGGCCCCCCTTCCCCGCGGCGTATAGGATTCTCTTCTTACGACCTGCCCGACCCGATCGGCACAATGACACATCATGCAAAAACGGCAGGCCCAGATGGTTTCATCCCGTTCCTTTTCACTCAAAAACATCGCCTATACCTCTCATTAAACCTATTTTCTATGATTTTTTTCTCTGCGTTCTCTGTGAGCCCTGTGAGAGCCATAGAGAGAAATGATTTCGGCCAGCTACTACTTACGCCTAATAAATCCGAGCTTACCCGGATTCATGATTCCCATAGGATCCAGCGTATCTTTAATTCCCTGCATCGTCGGCCAGGCCGTGCCGTATTGTTCTTCCATCAACCAGCCCAGTTTGAAGCCGATTCCGTGATGATCGTTCAGCACGCCGCCATGTTCAAGGGAAGCGCGTGCCGCTTTGCCCCATATCTGCGTGTGAAGCTGCAGGGCTTCATGTGGATCCAGGGGCGGCTTGGCGATCAGGAATCGGTCATAAACCATCACGCCCCATGGAAACCAATGGGAAAAATGGGCCATGTAGTCCGTGCCCCACTCCTTGAAATCTTCGGTGATGACCTGCTGCTTGGCTTTGAATATATTATAGATCTTATCATAGGTGGCAGTGGTCTCAATGGTCCCGAACATTTCCGGCAGCATCAGGCTGTGGGGCGGAAAATAGAAATCATAGCGATGTTCCCACCAGTGTTCACCGGGATCCGGTCCCAATTCTTTGCCCTTCAGCTCGGTACATATCTCATGGATGATCTGCATTTCCAGATCCACAAAACGCTGATCCCCGTCAGAGCCCACCACCATAAAAGCGCCCTTCATGTCTAAGTCAAGCACCCGTTTTACCACCCGCTCGCTGGAACTTGAATCATAGAGCCGAATGACGCAGGGATGCAGGCGCTGGGTCATGATCCGTCTTCCGGCTTCAAGCCCCTGCCGGACATCTTCAAAAATATAGGAATTAAATCGGCGAACCTCGGGGATGGGATCCAGCCGCATGGTAATTTCGGTAATCGTGCCCAGAGTCCCCTCCGAACCAACAAACAGCTGCAGCAATCCCGGGCCACAGGCATGGTTGGGTACCGGCAGCGTTCGGATGATCTCGCCGGACGCCAGCACCACTTCCATGCTCACGACCATGTCTTCCGCCTTGCCGTACTTGGTCGACAATGTCCCCGATCCCCGGGCAGCAACATAACCGCCCAGAGTCGCCCCGTATTCGGAAGCCGGGTAATGGGCCAGGGTAAAACCCTTTTTGTTCAAAGCCCATTCCAGAACCTGGCCGTTGATTCCCGGCTGGGCCGTGACCGTCAGCGACTTTCCATCGATTTTGACAATCTGATCCATTTTTTTCAGATCAAGGATGATACCGCCGTAAAGCGGAACCACCCCACCCTGGCTGCCGGTGCCGCCGCCGTATGGGATAACCGGCATTCCATGCCGGCCGGCCAGTTTATGAATGCGGGCAACCTCCGCCGCCGACTCCGGAAATACGATAAAATCCGGCTTTTGGAGGGTCTGGTGCCGATCAATCCACAGTTGCGGGACCAGATAAAAATCCATGCTGTAAGCCAGAAGTTCGGCTTCCCTCACGGTGACATCTTCATACCCGACGATATCCAGCAGTTCGTTTTTGATGATACCTAATAATAAATTATCTGACATCCTCACGCCTTTCTCAATCAGTTCTACTTTGTCATATTTATCTTTGCTTCAGATACTTATTATATCAAGCTGATATAGTAATTTTACTAATACCTAAAGTGACCTAAATTGCCTAAAATGCCTAAAATTAAGGATACGCTCTATCTATTCTTATAAAAACGACAGAATACCAAAATTTTAGATCATTTTCTCAGTTATAGTTACACCCTTTTGAAATTCGAATAGAATCTTTAGCTCTGATGATGCAAAAAGTAGAATCAGTTAAACCCTGTCTTTCCATTCTCTGTTGGTGACTTCGATTTTAACTTTTTCGAGTTCTCCGAGCGCCCGCGCCAGGTGCTCTCCAAAGCGTTTGAAAGCCTCTTCACCTTTTTCCTTGGTGCCCCGCAGTGGATTGCCAATCAGACCGGTATCGGAAAACTCCCGGTGCTCCATGGGAAATACAAAATAGTTCCAGCCTTCAAATTCAACGCTGGGGGTACCGTCCTTTTTCATGAAGGATTCGGGCAAATACGGCGGGGTTTTGGTTCTTTCACTTTTGACGGCCCGATCCATCCGTACCAGTCTTTCATCGTGGGCCAGCACATTGGCCGTTTCCAGCTCGCCGGCATGCCAGCCGGGTGTTTCTTCCGGTGGGCCTTCCAAAAGATCGGCGATCATGCCGAAATAGTTTTCCGCATATGGTTTGTAGACGCACACCAGAGCGCCGGTATCGTATTTAATCTGCCGCAGCAGGGGATCGATTATCTTCATATTGGACGCATGACCGGTAACAAATACGATCTTGTTGAATCCGTGATGGATCAATGAGCGGGCCACATCATAATAAAGATTTCGAAATGTCTCCGCCCGCACCGTAATCGTACCCAGTCCCAATCCCGGAGGGCCCATATGATGCGGACTGTAGCCGATCCATGACTCCGGTGTATACAGCACCTCGGCCTGCTTGGCAGCCCGGTACACGACTTCCCGGGCGGTAATCATGTCGGTAAACAGCGGGCAATGATAAGAGTGCTGTTCCAGGCTGGCAATGGGCACCATGACGATATCTTTTTCCTTCAGATACTCCTGGATATCGGTGTAGGTTAAATTACCCATGTTGTATTCGTAATCTGTCTGCATTTCGTCCTCCTTTTCCGGCCATGACTGAACGGTGAACGCTCAATCGGTCGTTTGTCGATAATTTTTAAAGTTAAGAATGAACTTATGTTGGACTTGGCAATTGATTGCTGAAGATTTGGTTCCGGCAATGAACTTAGAGTAAGTGCCCCCCAGTCGTCAAGAAAAAAATTCCACTTTATCTCAAATTTTTGTAACTTTTGTTAAGTTATCGCAAAATATTTATTGAAATGGAATATAAAATAAGTTTATTCCAAAAAAAAGCTTTACAAAAGAGAGATTATGATCGATTATGATTTTTCATATTTTTTCATAGTTTCCCAATTGTTATCAATATGCAGGATTCTTATCAGGATGTTTCCGTTTGAGAGAAAAGAAAAAATTCTGGGCCGGCTGCGTAAAACCGGCCGTCTAAGCATCAATGAAGACGCCAAATTATTCAATGTCTCCATTTCGACGCTGCACCGCGACCTGGAAGATCTCGAAAAACAGGGACTGGTAAAAAAGGTGGTGGGCGGCGCCGTCCTGGTAAACGGCATTCAATTTACAACCCACTTTGACAAACGGCTGCAAAATCAATCCCGCGAAAAAAAAGCAATCGCCAAAAAAGCGCTTGATTATATTCAAGACGACACATCCATCTACCTGGACCATTCGACCACCACCACCTACCTTGCAAGAGAGATCAAACAACGCTCCTACAAGAGCCTGCTCGTTTTGACCAATTCGCTTCAAATTCCCATTGAACTCGGCGGCGTCCAGGGAATTCAGGTAATCAGCACAGGCGGAGCGGTTGAAAGTGAGTTTAAAGCCATGTACGGGCGGTGGGTGCTGGATTCCATTCAGCGAATCAATTTGAATCAAATCTTTATCTCTGTCGGGGCTATTTCAGTGGACAATGGTCTGATGACCCAGATACACTTCATAAATGATTTATTTCCGGAATTGTTTCGGCGCAGCCAGCATATAAATGTGCTGGTCGACAGCAGTAAATTTTATAAACTGTGCACGTTTCAGATCTCGCCCTTAACCCCCTCGTTCACAATCTTTACTGATAAGGGACTCCCTGCAGAAATCAGACACGAAATTGAAGCTAAAGGGGTCAAGCTCGTTATATAGCTTAGAAGTTGAAAAGCGAACCGCAGAATTACGAAGGAAGGAATCGCTATGCTTTGTCTATAAAAAAAGCGATGGGGCAAAAGGCTCACTCAAAAACAACTTCACATTTTGGACGTCGATTTATCCGCCGCTCCTTCGATGTCGCAACACACTTCAATCTACAGATTAACATTTAAAATCCAGAAAGTTGTGAGTTTCAAGGCGGAGAAATCAGCGGAATGTGAAGTGCAGTCGACTGACGTCACTGCGATGAAGGCCGTAGTAATATTCGAAGGCTCGCCCGTCGGACAGATAGGCGCAGGACTCAATGCCTAAAAGCGGGGTTCCATCGGGTACCTTCAGAAAAGCAGCTTGTTTTTTCGTTGGCAGGATGGCCTCAATCCATCGTTCGGACCAAGAAGGCACCAGTCCGTAGCTCCTTTTTAAAACATCATAGATGGATCGATTCCTGAGATTAACATTTTCAAAACCACTGACGTGATTTGCCGGAAAAGACATATCAACCAGCATCCGAACCTGATCGTCAATAATCATTAAGCGACGAATTTTAACGACCGGTTGATGGTCATCTAATCGAAGCATCCTCTTTTCCCGGGCGCTTGGTTTTGCCAGGGTCTGCTTGAGGATTTTTGTCATAACGTCCCGGCCCTTGCCGATCATTTCACCTGAAAAGCCGATATTGGAGCCGGCAAAATCCTGTTCTTCTTTTCGTCCGGATATAAATGTTCCTTTTCCCTGGATGCGATAGATAAATCGATCATGCACCAGTTCATTCAGTGCCTCCCGTACGACAGTCCGCGAGATGCCGTACATCCGGCACAGTTCATGCTCTGAATGTAACTTAGAATCCGGTAAAAGCTCTCCGCTTTGGATCCGACCCTGGAGTATGGATTTCAATTGCAGCCATAAGGGGATATCAATATCCCGACTGATGATAGTATCTGTATTTGATTCCTGCATGTTCATATCTGACGAAATCTCGTTCAATTGTAGCTTTCGTAAAACCGAACGGATCGCTTCATGATTCTTGGTTCAGGGTTCAACCTTTATGTGAACCCATTCACTCAGCCTGGCTGATTCCCGAACGCGTTCAATGACGTGCTGAATGTAAATTCCCTGATCAAAACCCGGCTCTCCGGCGGCCCCTTTAAAGACATTATCTAGAAAATTGAACAGGCTGGCCACATGCGCCCGTATCCACCCGAGGGAAAACTTGGGGCCCGGAAAATTCGATTCGAGATAGCGTTGCCCGCAATCAACAACCGTCCAGCCTTTCATACCGCCTAAAGGCTTATCTGAAATCCCGGCGTCATATACCTGCAAATGGTGGGGCTGCATACTGTTAAAGCGGATGGCCCCACTCGACCCATGTAGCTCGAATCGTAATTCGTCCTCCGTGCCGGCTGCTGTTTTGCTGGCTTCCATCACACCGGAGGCGCCGCTTTTCATCTGAGCAATGATGCTGACACTGTCTTCTGCGTCAACTTTCTCCATGCGGTCCGGATCGTCAGCTGCCGGACGTTCTGGATAGGCGATCCGGCTGGCGGCAATCAGCCGATCATAGTCCCCCAGAAGCGCTTGAATCAGGTCAAATACATGAGCCCCTAAATCCGCAATTACTCCGCCGCCATATTTGGCGGAGAGCTTCCACTTAAGAGGCGTTTCAGGGGTGGCACTGCCCGAGTGAAGATAGGCGGCCCTGAATTCATGGACATCGCCGAGAAATCCTCCCTGGACCAGTTGCATAGCCCGCAAGGTTGCGGGAAAAAACCGGCATTGAAAGGTCATCTGGGCGGTTGCCGTATAGCCGGTCAGGGCTTCTTTAATCTGGGTCGTTTCAGCGGCAGTTGCCGTTAAAGGCTTGTCACAGTAGATATGCTTATTGTTCTTTATAGCCGAAAGCAGCATATCCCGGTGCCGATGGTTCGGCGTGCAGATATGGACAATGTCGATATCCGGGTTTTCAGTAATTTCCCGATAATCCGTAACCGCCACATCCGCCCGAATCTGCTCACAACCCTTTCGGGCAGTTTCCATACTGGAGGTTCCGATATGGGTTATGCGAGTCCGAAAGCTCGACTGCGGATAATAATACGGAATCACCTGGTGCGCGTACGCATGCACCTTACCGATAAATCCAAATCCGAGAATGCCGACGGTGTATGTTTTCATATCAGTTAAGGTTTTTGGCGGCGGCATAGGGCAGTTAATGACCTATGTGCCGGAATCCCATTTTTTTTTTGCGGTTTCAGGTGTCAGGTGTCAGCTCACTGCTAGTCGAAGCCGACAGTTTAATCGAACAACAAACTTTATCCTTGTTGGGGATCATTCAATTCTAAAAGCGAATATCGAATCCTGAATATCGAATGTCGAAGTGATGAATTTCGTCTATTCTATAAAAAAGCCTGAGCGAAGCGATTCCACCCTTCGACATTCTGCGGTTCGATATTCGATATTCTGCGGTTCGCTGTTTAAAAAGGCTATGGCATTGCTCCCAAAACCAGTTTGCCGATCATACTGCCGGATTCGATTTTGCCATGGGCTTTGCGCAGATTTTCCGCCGTTAACGGCCCATAGTTTTCAGTCATGGTTGTCCTGAGAAGACCCCCGTCAAGCAATCGACCGGCTTCGTTAAGCAGGTCGTGCTGGGCCTGCATGTCCGGGGTTTTGAACATCGATCTCGTAAACATCAATTCCCACATAAAGCCCACACTTTTGCCCTGGAATACATTGATGTTTAAAGGTTTGTTATCTTTAGTTTCCACGATCGTGCAGATCTTGCCCTGGGGTTTGATGACATCGGCCATGTTCTGGATGTGTCTCTCGGTGCTGTTGAAGCAGAGAATGTAATCCATCTCATCGGCTCCGATCCGTTTAAACTCTTCGGCAAAGGCTTTATGATGATCGATGATTTCATCGGCACCGAGCTTACGGCACCACTCAGCCGATTCATCCCTGGAGGCCGTGGCGACGACCTTGCAGCCGGCCACCTTTTTCGCCAGCTGGATGGCAATCGAACCGACCCCTCCCGCACCCCCGATGATCAGAACCGAAGGTTGTTCCAGTTGTCCTGGAGCGCTTTTTTCAACACCCAGCCTGTCAAAGAGGGCTTCCCAGGCGGTGATGGTCGTCAACGGCATTGCAGCCGCCTGCTCAAACGAGAGTGACGAAGGTTTGCGTCCGACGATGCGTTCGTCCACCAGATGGTATTGACTGTTGCAGCCCGGCCGGGTAATATCGCCGGCGTAATAGACTTCATCACCGGCTTTGAACAGCGAAACCTCACTGCCGAGACTTTCGACCACCCCGGCTACATCCCAGCCAATAATTTTCGGCTCCTTTTCAACGGTTTTCAGCCGTGAACGGACTTTTACATCTACCGGATTAACGGAGACCGCTTTGACTCGCACGAGCAAATCTCTGGCACCGGGTTCAGGATCAGGTATTTCAACTTCCACCATACTTTCCGGGTTTTCCACCGGTAAAAATTGATAAAATCCAATTGCTTTCATAGATATCCTCCACAGAGCGTTTGTGAGATTAACTCTACGATATCGGTTGTTTTGCCAATCTTCTTTGGATTTTCAATAAAGTATATGGATTGACTCAAACGCTCTAATAATTTTTTATTTTAAATAAAATAAACGGGCATGCTGTAAACGCACGAAGCCAGCATGCCCTTCTCATTTAGATGCTTAATCTTCTCACGGGGTTTGAACCATGAACATGTGCTGCGCAAAGCGAAACCTCGCTTTTTATTTCTGCTCTGCCTTCAAGGTGTTATACATATCGAACGCTTTCTCCGGAATTTCTCTATCGTGAACAACGGCTTTAACCGCCTGTATCATAGCGATTGGATTCCCGGCCTGAAAAATGTTACGACCCATATCCACGCCGTTTGCACCTTGATCAATTGCCCTGTAGGCCATTGTCAATGCATCGAGTTCGGGCAGTTTTTTCCCCCCGGCGAGTACGATCGGCACCGGACATGTTGAGGTCACCTTCTCAAAATCATCGCAGAAATAGGTTTTAACCACATGCGCACCGTTTTCGGCACAAACACGGGAAGCCATGGAAATATAGCGGGCGTCGCGTGCCATGTCTTTGCCGACTGCGGTGACACCTAAAGTTGGAATACCGTAACGGGTTCCAAGGTCAACCGTGCGGGTCAGGTTTCGTATCGTAGTGGCTTCAAAACGATCGCCAACAGCCACCATGACTGCCAGCAGGGACGCATTGAGGCGGACCGCCTCCTCGATGTCCATGAGGCATTCATCATTTAGTTCTGTCAGAACGGTCGTCCCGGACGAGTAGCGCAATGAGACGGGCGTGCCGCAGGTCGGCGGTACAATTGTGCGCAGAGCGCCGCGCGTACACATAATGCAGTCGGCGTACTCGATCAGGGGCACAATCGTCAGATCCATGCGCTCAAGTCCGGAGGTGGGTCCCATGAGGTAGCCGTGATCAAAGGCCAGCATCACCGTGTTACCCGATACGGGATTGAAGATACGGGCCAGCCTGTCTTTCATGCCCCATTCCAGATTATTGGATCCCTTTAAAAAGAAACCTTCTCCTTTTTGAGGTTTATCCGTGTAGTATTGTTTCCCTTCTTTCAAATCATCAACATCCGGCATTGTTTATCCTCCTTTTATTAGTTAATAGTTAGCTTAAAATTAATCAGAAAGATTCAAATATAGTCACGCAAGCAACAATACGTTATTAAGATTAGCCATGATAAATTGATTAGTATGAACCTAAGTACTCCACTCGGAATTACAATTGGATTTTAGCATTTATTTTTTGCTCCACGGAGACACTTAGCCCTGCGGGCAAACTATTGATGAAGCAAGCTAAAAGTTTAGGCTACTGTATTTGTGAAACTACGCGCTCACCAGAAGCTTCTGCCCTATATAATCCTTAAGGCCGAGTGCCCCTTCTTCCAATCCGATGCTCAATCCGATCAGCTGTGATATAAGAACTGCCGGAATAAAGGGTTCATTGTCTATCGGGATAAGGTCAGACTGACTCTTTTGCTCAAATTGCATCTGGCAGTAGGTGCAGGCCGTGCAGACATAATCAGCCCCGGCCTGTCTGGCATTCCGTAATTTTCTTTGCATCTGCTTCAGGGCAAGCTTCTGGTTTTTGTCCCATTGCGGGTTCCCGCAGCATTCCGTGCTCATGGACCAGAAAACGCTCTCGGCGCCGGTCACGGCTACCAGATCATCAAAAATGCCCGGGGCAAAGGGATTGTCGTACATCGTTACATTGCCGGGGCGCAAGGCATGACAGCCGGTGTGGATGGCAATTTTCAGGCCTTCAAGCGAATTGACGACGGCTGTGCGCAGCGCATCAACCCCCACATCCTGATGCAAGACCGTTAATAGATGTTTGACTTCTGTACGCCCCTCCCACTGCAACCCTTCCGGTCGAAGCATGGCATTGATCTGCTCCCGGATGGGTTCACGCTGTTTTAAATAGTACTCAACAAATTTCAGGCTACCGAAGCAGCATTTACAGGGTGTTACAATATCGGTGCTTTTCTGTTCGGCAAGGGCCAGATTCCGGGCACCCGCCAGTAGAAAGGATTGAAAATCGATATCGCGCACCGGGTAACCGCAGCAGTTAAATTCCAGATCCTGCAACTCGATGTCGAATCTGTTCAACAGCGCCAGTGTTGAGCTGCCATATTCCGGCAGATAATATGGGATTTTGCATCCTGCAAAATAACTGTATGGCATTTGAAATTCCTTTGGAATTTAGTTAACTGAGCTGATATAGATCGATAGAATTCCTTACTTCGACATTCGCTATTCGATTTTCGTCATCCGATATCCGCTTTTAATTGCCCCTGAAACATTAAGCGGCTCTCTCAATCCTTTATAGCCTTTGTTCCTGAGTTCATACATCATTTCAGCAACCGGGATCTCTTTGGGGCAATGCTCCTGGCATTGAAAGCACATAAAACAGTCCCATGCCATCGTTGAATCCACCGCCCGCCGCGTGATGCCAAGCCGATAGGTGTTCACAATCTGTTGGGGCGTGAGATCCAGATAACCTAGAAGCTCAGGATCCTGCTGGTAATCTGCGACCACCGGGCAGACATTGGTGCAGGTCCCGCACTGTATACAGGCAGAAAAGGACGCCGGGTTGTCGGAATAGTTCATCAAACACGGCTTAAAATCAACCACAGCTTCTTTTTCGGGTGTCAGTTCCGGCTGACCAAAAGCCTCCCCTTCTCGTACCTGCCTATAGGGTCGGGACGGGCCGCGTAATGTCAGATCGTCTTTGGATGCCAACCACAGATCCTGCAAATTTATACCGGCCGGACAAACCTCCGTGCAGCGATAACATTCGGTACAGATAAAACTGCCTTCATTAAAATCGGACAGTTCGCCATCAGTTGTCGGTCCTTTTCGAACAAATTTTTTTAAGGACCCCAGCTTGTGGGAAGGAAGAATATCGAGGTTGCCCAGCACTCGATTAATGGGTTCCACCGAGCAATGCAGGCTGCATTGACCGCAGTTCATACACGCATCCAAAGAAATGACCCGCCGCGTAATCCGGTTGGCCGGCTGCAAAACTTCGTTGTCTTCCAGGCTGCGCACCATTAAGCTGACCGAACTGGTAAAAAGATGCATAAATTTGCTGAAAGGCAAATAGGCCAGCATCGCAAAGCAGCACAAAAAATGAACCTGCCACAGGATAAGATCGAGTCGGATCGAGTTTGCCCAGACACCGGCCGGTATAATTATTTTACTGATCGGATTTGACACAAATGCAGCGGTCGGCCTGGCATGACAGTCGATACAGCTTCCCAGGTGAACCGCCTTACCGGCTTCGATGAGGTCCGGATCGCTTAGATCAGCAGCATCGGCAAAAACCACACCGTGATATTTGGCCCAATAACTTTGCAATGCTGTCAGGGATTCGGTGTCTTCCGGATCGCCGTAATCTTCGACCATCTCATTAAAAATGGGTTCTGAAACAAACTGACTGGCTTCAAGAAAAAATCCTGAAAATAAAATAATCGACAGCAGAACCAGGGCCAGTACATCATGGGATGTTGAGATTTTTTTCAACCCTTTTAAAGACAGGCGGCGATAGCCGGCGATCATAATTCCCAGGAGCACCATGGCTGCGAATAAATTTCTCAAAAAAAGAAACGGGTTAACGGATGCAGCATAGTCCGCAAACAAGCTGGCTGAGATCTGGTCATCCAGCGCGTGGAATATAGTGAGCAGCAGGATTCCGGCAAAAATATTAAAATGCATCAACCAGCGCCAGGGATCCTTTTTAAGAATGTGCCCCTGAAAAACAACCCGGAAGAAAAACACGCCGATTAAGCGAAAGATGTTGCGGCTGAATAGAACAGAGAACAGGCCGGCAAATGCCCGTGAAAACCTGGTTCGCGCGGTAAATTGACCGGCATCCGGACCGACCTTTACCGTAAACCATCGGACAACCCGATAAATGGTTCCCAGAATGCAAACTGCCAGTGCTATATTTAATGTTATCGAAAACAGCATATTATCATACCATTTTGGAATTTACACAAGTTATTGAAAATATGAGTTTATTTCAGGTCCGAGTTCATACCACATTCAGGGAATAATGGAATAGTGGAATACTGGAATGTTGGCTCTTAAAAAGGATTTTATCAATTTTACAACAAATCTTCTGCACTGCTGATACCCTTAATCCAACATTCCATCATCCTAAACCCCATTATTCCTTTCTTCCAGTATGCCACCATTCCCATGGGGGCGAAGCCCCTAACTTGTCCGTTTGATATGGTCGTCAGCCTTCAGTCCGGCATACACATCACGCCTACTTGTAATTACAAGATAGTCGGGTTAAATGTCAACTGTTTTTTTATATTTTTTTTGTCAACGGGATGATATTTTTTTAATTTAATCATTGTAGCCTTATTTTGAAGGTTATAAATTGGTTTGGACTTACAAAAAAAATATATTTAAAAATTTAATTGTACATTATTTGACTTGACATCATCATTTAATTTCCCTATTGTTGTCATTACAAGTTTTTGAAGAACCATTTTTAGGAATTGAAGGAATTCTATTTATTTTAAGATACAGATGTTATCCTTTAATCCCTCAATTCCTAAATCCCTCAATCCCTTGATTTGCTGTAATAAATATCAATAGTGCCTAAAAAATTAACTCACTTTCCAGGTTGATTTCGAGGTCTGAAAATAGGAAAAGCACATGACTTTGAAAACCCAGGTTCTGATTATCGGCGGAGGAATTACCGGCACCGCCATCGCGCGCGATCTGGCCCTGCGCGGTGTCCACAGTATTTTAATTGATCGCAGCCACATCAATGCAGGGGCATCGGGCGCCAATCACGGGGTCCTGCATTCCGGAGCACGCTATACTGCCAGTGATCCGGAATCATCGCGCGAATGTATGGAAGAAAATGCACTGCTCAAAAAATTGGCCCCACACTGCATTGAAAACACCGGTGGACTTTATGTGGCCGTCAAGGAAGATGATGAGAAGTATCTGGCTGAGTTTCCCCACCAGTGCGCAAAGTGCGGCGTTCCCTGCGACCCCCTGGACATCAAGGATGTCCTGGAGATGGAGCCGGCGCTTTCAAAAGACATTATCGCCGCTTACCGCACTGAAGATTCCAGCATTGACCCTTTTCGCGTTTCCTACGAAAACCTTGCTTACGCCATAAAGTGCGGGCATGTTTTCATGCCCTACACCGAGGTTAAAGGATTTGATATTGGCAATCACAAGATTCAATCCGTACAGGTTAAAGACGTATTGACGGGCCGGGAACAGACCATCGAAGCCGAGGAGATCGTCAACGCTGCCGGTGCCTGGGTCGGACAGGTGGCGGCCCTGGCTAACGCCTCCATTGAGATTCTTTACTCCAAAGGCACTCTGCTCGTCACTCACTCAAGACTGGCACATCATATGCTGCTGAGGTTACGGCCGCCTTCGGACGGAGATGTACTGGCTTCCGGCGGGACCGTTTCCATTCTGGGACCTTCATCTGTTCGCCTGACGTCACCGGACGGTATCAAGCCAACCGTTGAAGAAGTTGATCACATTATCAACCAGGGCGTACCCATCGTTCCTTCTTTAAAACAAAGCCGTTTTATTCGGGCATTTTCAGGCGTCCGGCCGCTGATCGCCAAGAAAAAAGCCGAGGGCACAACCGATGACCGTAAAATCAGCCGGGGATTCGATCTCATAGATCACAGCGCCGATGGGGTAGATAACTTTCAAACCATTGCCGGCGGCAAGCTGTCAATCTTTCGCCTGATGGCAGAGCGCGTTTCTGACCAAATTTGCGTCCGCCTGAAAATCGACGCGCCCTGCCAAACACGGCATGAACCCCTGCCGTCGACATTGAACGGTGAATGGACCGAGCCCGGTCTCTCACCCAAAACCTGGCTGGAAAACCAGCGGCCCGATGATATTATCCTGTGCGAATGTGAGATGGTACCCCAAAGCGCGGTCCAAACCATTCTAAACAATTCCGCAATTCAGAAGGATCCAGTTTTGCTTCACAATATCGGCGCCCGCAGCCGGATCGGCAAAGGCGCCTGCCAGGGAACTTACTGTGGTCTGCGCCTGACCGCCCATTTGTACGGCCAGGGCGCATTTCATCAGAACCGGGGCATCACCGACCTCAAGCATTTTACCAATACGCGCTGGAAAGGACAGCGCGCGGTGCTCTTCGGAGAACAGCTCAAACAGGCTGAACTGCAGGAAGCGATGTATTGCGGACTATTTGACCTTGAACTGCCGTAACCGGATCCGTCTAGGGCGGAGCGCCAGGCGAACAGGCTCGGAAAAAGTATCTCGCCAAGACGCGAAGACGCCCAGATTTAATTTACAATTTACCTTTGCGGGATTTGCGGCTTTGCGAGAAAATTATCTATCACAATATGCAAAAACTTTACTATTAAAGTTTTATTAGCACACGCTAAAGAGACGCTAAAAATGATTGATGCTAGTAACCAAAAATTTAACCTCGCCATCATCGGCGCGGGTATGGCGGGAATGGCAGCAGCCGTGTTTGCAGCCAAACGCGGACTTTCAACCGTGATTGTGGGATCGTTGGTTGAGTCCTGGTTTACCGGCGGCCTGATCGATCTGATGGGAGTTCACCCGATCGAAAGCGGAAAATCGTGGCAGGACCCCTGGGCGGCAATTGAAGCCGTTGTAAAAGATATTCCCGGTCATCCATATGCACATATCCCACGGGAAGATATTAAAGCCGCACTACAGGAATTTTATGCCTTTTTGAATGATGCCGGTCTCCCCTATCGTTTTGAGGATGACCGAAATTCGAATTTAATCACCGCCTTTGGCTCAATTAAAACCGCCCATGGCATCCCGCAGACCATGTGGCCAGGTGTTACGGCACTTTCCGACAAATCCCCCTGCCTGATCGTTGATTTTAAAGGGCTTAAAGGCTTTAGCGCCGACCTGCTGGCCGAACGGCTAAAAGAAGAATGGCCGGGTCTGAGGACTCTGAGCATTCCATCAATATATGGCGACCAGGTCCATGAGATAAATCCAGTTCCCCTGGCCCGGGATCTGGAGATCGCGGAATACCGCCAAAAATTGGCCGGGCTAATCAAACCCCATGTCAAGGAAGTTGAATTTGTAGGCCTACCGGCGGTTTTAGGGATACACCAGCCCGACAAGGTTATCGATGAACTCGGTGAAATGCTGGGAAAGCCGATTTTTGAAATTCCGGCCATGCCGCCATCCATTCCGGGAATGCGCCTCAAAGAGGCTTTTCTCCGGTTTTTGCCGGTCAATAACGTGCACTGCCTGTTTCAAAAGCACGTTTTAAAAGCGACGCCGACATCAGAAGGCGAGTTTTCGCTGGACATCGGCCGCACCGAGCATGAGGATAGCATCAGAGCCGATGCAGTTCTGCTTGCAACCGGCCGGTTTCTGGGCGGTGGACTGCAATCCGACCACACAACCGTAACGGAGCCCATTTTTGATTTGCCGGTATTTCAACCGGGAAACAGAGAACTCTGGCACGGTGACGGCTTATTTGAACTCGGCGGACATGCCATCAACCAGGCCGGCCTCGAAACCGACGCCATGTTCCGGCCCCTGGACCCTAACGGGCAACCGGCGTTTGAAAAGCTGTTCGCCGCCGGCATCATCCTGGCCCATCAGGACTGGACCCGCATGAAGTGCGGTTCGGGGTTGTCCGTGGCATCCGCCTATGGAACCATCAAGGCAATTGGCGGCCTCATGTCTTGAGTTTAATTCGCCGCGGCATATTCATGATTCGATTCTTGTCCGCCTCTGAGGATTCGGTATTCTATTTTTCTTGAAACCTCTGAACGTTGAACCCTGAACCACTGAACCCTCAACTTCGTTTTCCGGTATGGCCTCACCACTTGACGGCACCCTCGATAGTGATTAGCTATCTTCTATTGATTTGTTTAGAAATACTTGTATACAATTTCTGAGGCACCATTCCACCCACCCTGAAGCAGTTCTCTAGTTTCTGAATCAAATCTTGTTGCTCATCTGATGCTGCCTTTCTGTGAATTTTCCACATACTGAGTTCTTTGTTTGAAACCTTAACAATGGGGGATACCCGATGGCAGATAAAGATTTTAAACGTAAACTCACCGCAATTCTTAGTGCCGGTGCAGTTGGGTACAGCCGTCTTATGGCAGAATTGGTAAAGTCATCGGTGAAAAAATATTATTAGGTAGGATATCACGCAGGACAGCTATGGCAGCCACTATATTTCGGGCCATGGTCGCAGGAGGTTTGATTAGCTGGAATATTTATCTTCATCAATCAAAAAGGATAGAACCTGCATCTGTGGTATAGAGGCTTTGAAAGGAGAATCAAACTCTGAAACGGATCATTTAAACTTAAGAAGGGGGAATTATGGATTTGTCATTGATTAACAAAAAAGCAAAAGCAATGGTTTTCGTGTGTACCTTGGCTGCGATGATCGCCCTGTCGCCGCCGGCGCAGGCTCAATCAGAAGACCCTGAAGAGCCATATTTCGAGGCGACCGAAGTCGTCATAATGTTGTTACCCGATCGCGCCGCCCTGAGCTACCTGGTTGAGAACGGTTGGGATCTCGATCACGATGTGCGCGAAACCGACGCCGGTATCGTCGTTACCGTCATTGCCACCCCGACCGAGATCCGGTTTCTGGAGAGCGAAATGGGATTCGTCAGGCTCGGGACGGATTTCGATGAAGATGCCTGGCAGCGTGTGACGAGCGAGCGCAAGGCCGCGATAGCCGCTCTGGCCGCCGGGGAGGAGGGCGATACGATCACGATTCTGCGCGCCGACTACTTGCAGAGTCCGCTGGGTGACTCGATTTCGGTCGAGGCCAAGAGCAGTGCCGGCAGCGACGCCGACCTGACCGTGACGTGGGTACCGGCGCCCATTTTCGGTATTACCTGCGAGCAGGCGGTTGGTCTGGGCAACGTTCCGGACCACGCGAAGTTCGAGTACCGCGTCACCCTGTACGACCCTGGGACGAATTCAGGTACCGGTCACGTTACCAACCGGGTGTGGCGGGGTAAGGTCCGCGGCCCGGGCCCTTTCGATGCGGCCATCAAGTGGCCGATCACGCCCAGTGAAGGGGACACTACGGACGATACATACTACCGCTGGAAGATCACCCAGGACGAGAAATCCGGACATCACAAGGGCGGACATGGCAAGGGCGGACATGGCAAGGGCGGACATGGCAAGGACGAACTCATCATCGCCGAGGGTGACGGCTACTTCGACTGCGACGACCCGCTGCCGGTCGTTCCCGAAACGGAAAGCGACTCGCTGAACGACTTCGTCGATGCCGGCCAGTACCTCTATCACCGGGGCACCGAGTCGGTAGACGGACGCCCGACGTCGCTGCTAACGATCAAGAGCAGCGAGGGCGGCAGCGCCATGGCGGCTTTCACCGAATGGTTGCCGGGAGACCCGGGCAACCAGGTCAACCAGATCGGGTTCGTCGACCATTACATGGATCCGACAGAACTGTACGAGCGCATCGAGTCGCTGGCAGACGAATTTCCCCAACTGGCCGAAATCGTCAAGTTGCCGTACATGACCAACGGCTACCGGCGCCAGGCCCAGGCGACCTTGGGCACCTCGTCAAGCAACCGGGTGGTGGTTTCGTCGCACGCCTGGGGTCATGAAGGCGGCAACGACATCGTGGTCGAGACGCTGGACCCGGCGGCGGCGGACGCGGACCTGTCGGTCAGCACCAGCGGCAATAAGATCTCGGTCAGCCTGGCGACCGACACGGACGGCAACCTGACCAGCAACGCTGCCGAAGTGAGAGACGCGATCAATGCCGATCCCGCCGCCAGCGCACTTGTCTACGCCGATCCATACCGCAACAACAGCGGCAACGGCGTGGTACCGCCCGACTCTGAACAGTTGAGCGATTTCCTCAACGCGCCGCCCGAGATCTCGCGCGAACCCTGGCAGGTGAGAGCAATCCGCATCGGTCGTCACCGCAACGGCTCGCGCGTGGGCGTTTTCGCTTATGCCCAGGAACACGCGCGCGAATGGGTCCCGCCGCTGATTGCCGTCGAGACCGCTGAGCGGCTGTTGCGCAACTACAAACACGGTGGATCCAGAAAGCTCATCGACAACCTGGACATCTTCATAGTCCCCTCGGCCAACCCGGACGGTGCGCACTACAGCTTCTACAACTACGGTTTCCAGCGCAAAAACATGGTCAACTACTGCCCGCGCGGGAACCAGAACGACCCGGGACGACGCAATCAGTGGGGTGTCGACAACAACCGCAACTACGACGTGGGTTCGCTCTTCGACGGTTATACCGGGGCCTCGACCAACTGCCGCAGATCTACGTTTGCCGGCCCGTTCGAGCTTTCAGAAGCCGAGAGCGCCAATGTCGCCTGGCTGGCGGACACCTACACCAACATCCGTTTTTCGATGAACATCCACAGCACCGGCAACTATTTCATGTGGTCGCCGGGTGCCTACACCGTTCCCGGGCGGATAAGTCTGCCGCGCCCGACGCTGGGTGAGGAGTCGTATTTCTGGGCCTCGTCCGTACGCATCCTGGAAGCGATCAAGGGCTACCGAGGACTGGTCGTCACACCGCGCCGCACGGGTCCGATCGTGGATGTGCTTTACTCGGCGGCCGGCAACTCGGGCGACCGCCTCTGGTACGCCAACCACTTCTATGCCTGGAACTTCGAAGTCGGCGGCGCCGGTTTTCAGCCCGGCTGGGAAGAGGCCTTCGAGGAGACGATGGAATTCTCGGACGGTCTGATCGAGCTGTTCCGCGTTGCGCTCGATTTCTCCCGCGACAGGCACGACCCGGCCTCCTGGCTGGTCGACACCAATGGCAACGCGATCCGCAAACCATACTTCAAAAAAGAGGCGAATCTGCGCTTCGCCTACTCGGAACCGGCCACGGTCTACTACACCCTGGACGGCAGCCGGCCGACCTACGACTCGACGCTGTACCATTCGGCCGGCCTGCGTGAACCGGGCGAGGTCCTGTCGTTCGATGACGATGCGACCATCAAGTGGTTTGCGGTTGACTCGGCCGGCAATGTCTCCAGGAACTACAGACCGGACCACCCCCGGAGTCGCTCGTACTACTCGGAAAGAATACGGATTAAGTAGCCTCCGGGGCCGGATCTCCGCTAAAGCGGGGAGGCGCTCGCGCCTCCCCGCTTCCAATCCCGGCGGAGCCCGGTGCGATATCCTGACCCCCAAGAAGAACAAAGCAAAGGGTCAGGTCTTCATTAGAACGGTTAGAAGAGCGCTACCAGCTTATAACTCCGGGGTATGACTTAGAAAAATTAACGACTCAAGTATCAGCGAAGTCGGGTATCGATCTTGAGCAGGTGTGGACGGCCGGCAAGCACCCGATCACAGTCAAAGCACGCAGTTTATTGGGCTAATGCGCAGTCAGAAAAATGGGTTTCAGCGCCACAGAAGTATCCAAAAAACCTTGTGTCTCACAGCCATCGGTAAGTATTTCGGTAAAGCGTAGTGAGAAGATCGCCAAAACTGAACCAATAGAGCTTATACAGGATTAGAAAGTTATAATTTAACGTCCCCAAAATTACGCGAGTATCTGATCGGCAAGCTTCGTAAGGGCCAAACCCTCAGCGGTAAGGAAGCCGCGGATTTTATCCTAAAGATCAATGATCATCTGCCCGGCTGCGTGCAGCAGGTGTTACTTCGCGCTGACGGCGAATTTTTGAGTTGGTCCAGTGTTGCGGCTTGCGTGCAAGCTGGTTTTGATTTCATCATTGCCAATAAAGGCTGCCAGCCGCCCTTTGATCCGAATAATTGATACCGGCCCTTCAAACGTAAAAATATTGAAAATAAAATTAAATTTTGCATCACAGCTAATGGAAAAGGCGCAATGGAAAAATTGAATTCTTTAAAAAACTCTACCTTTCTCCAAAAGCAATTCTACCGTGTCACCGCACTATTAACGAAGAGTGTCAATCATTACCTTAATTTTTATTGCTCAAGTGCTACAAGTGATAACACTGCAACCGAGGACCTTTATTTTCATACTTCAGATGGTCGAAAGTTGCCTGTTTTAGATTTCTATCGATATTCAATAAAACCCGGTTGGAAATTTTTCCCTGCCCTTGGGGCATTGCAGTCACTTAACGAAAAAAACTTGTTATCCCCTCAGGAAGTTAACTTCCTAAATATAGCTATCGGAACGCGTACATTACAAAAGTCACAATCAGATATTAAAGCAGTCGCAGACCCGGCAATTAAACGATGTCAAAACCTATTTTTCCCTGATTCTTTCGTACGCATCCCTTCTGACGACACGATTCGCTCACTGATTTCAATCTATCGAAAAGAGCATAAAGTTTTACTTTCAAAACTTAAGCTCTTTGATGTTAGTCTTCCTGTTCGCCCCAAACCAAAAATTTTGGAAATCGGCTATATTTCCGGCGGCTACTCGATATTTGCCTTTGAACGACTCGGTTTTCACGTTTTTGGGGTCGACAATTATTACGGCAAAAATGAAAATCAGAGCCCATTACCGCAGTACATTAAGCAAAAAATAACTTCGCCAGCTGAGTTCAAGATCGGAGACATTACTCGTCAAACTGACTTTGGCAGCAATGACATGGATATTATTTATTCGGCCAGTGTGCTTGAACATCTGGATTCGCCGGAAGCGGCATTCGCAGAAATGAATCGCATTTTGAAAACCGGCGGTCTAATGATTCATGGCTACAATCCCTTCTTCTGCCCTAACGGCGGACACGCATTGGGCATTCTCGATAGTCCGTGGGGACATGTGAGAATCAACCTAAAAGATTATTTGCGATATATGGATGAACTAAGGCCATTCGAAACGGAATTCGCCAAACGATGGATCACTGATAGCTTAAATATGATTCCAATACATCAGTTACAACATCAACTCGTTCGGCAAGGATTTCAAATTCTTTATTGGCAACAGCACGCTGCACCGGTCTCGCAACAGCGTCAATTAACGCAGAAAATAATGAAAGAATGTTTAGCTGTGCATCCAGGCATCGATCTTGCTGATTTGATAACCAGCACGGTCACATTCGCAGCGCGTAAAGTATCAGAGTGAATTTCATATGCAAATCCTTAACAAATCCATTCGCATTGTCAGGCCCATGGTCTCCGGGAATGGCGTCTATATAGTTCACAAACTGCTGGAAAGCCGCATAAAAGGTTACCGGGTTGCCGGCTATCATCCCTATTGCAAGCGTTAAATGTGAAGATTGTGGTCATGAATATTTGTTGGCATTTTCTTGTAAAAGAAGGCATTTTTGTCCTTCCCTGGCCCAGACCTGGCTACCGAATCAACCTCAAAGGATCTCTTCCTGAGCAATAAACTTAAATCTTGACCTTGGAATGAAAAAAGGCTTGGTGTCAAAAAGCTTGGTGTCAAATCTTGATTTGTGACTAATTATATTCGATTAATCACTGATCAAGGTTTGACACCTAATTTTTCTGCCAAACACGGCATGAACCCCTGCCGTCGACATTGAACCGCGAATGGACCGAACCGGGTCTCTCGCCCAAAACCTGGCTGGAAAACCAGCGGCCCGATGATATTATCCTGTGCAAATGTGAGATGGTGCCAAAAAGCGCGGTCCAAACCATTGTAAACAATTCCGCGATTCAGAAGGAATCAGTTTTGTTCACAATATCGGCGCCCGCAGCCGGATCGGCAAAGGCGCCTGCCAGGGAACCTATTGCGGCCTGCGCCTGACCGCCCATTTGTACGGCCAGGGCGCATTTCATCAGAACCAGGGCATCGCCGACCTCAAGCATTTTACCAATACACGCTGGAAAGGGCAGCGCGCGGTGCTCTTCGGAGAACAGCTCAAACAGGCTGAACTGCAGGAAGCGGTGTATTGCGGACTATTTGACCTTGAACTGCCGTAACCGGATCCGTCTAGGGCGGAGCGCCAGGCGAACAGGCTCGGAAAAAGTATCTCGCCAAGATGCGAAGACGCCAAGATTTAACTTACAATTTACCTTTGCGGGATTTGCGGCTTTGAGAGAAAATTATCTATTACGATATGCAAAAACTTTACTGTTAAAGTTTTATTAGCACATGCTAAAGAGACGCTAAAAATGATTGATGCTAGTAACCAAAAATTTGACCTCGCCATCATCGGCGCGGGTATGGCAGGAATGGCAGCAGCCGTGTTTGCGGCCAAACGCGGACTTACAACCGTAATCATGGGATCGTTGGCGGAATCCTGGTTTACCGGCGGCCTGATCGATCTGATGGGGGTTCACCCGGTCGAAAGCGGTAAATCGTGGCAGGATCCCTGGGCAGCAATTGACGCTGTAGTAAGAGATATTTTCGGTCATCCATATGCACATATCCCGTCGGAAGACATTAAAGCCGCACTTCAGGAATTTTATGCACTCCTGAATGATGGCGGCCGGCCCTACCGTTTTGAGGATGAACGGAATTCGAATTTAATCACCGCCTTTGGTGCAATTAAAACTACCCACGGCATCCCGCAAACCATGTGGCCGGGTGTTCAGGCTTTATCCAGTAAAGCCCCTTGCCTGATAGCTGATTTTAAAGGCCTCAAAGGCTTTAGCGCCGACCTGCTGGTCGAACGGCTGAAAACAGAATGGCCGGGGCTGAAGGCCTTGAGCGTTCCATCAATTTACGGTGACCAGGTCCATGAGATCAATCCGGTGCCACTGGCCCGGGACCTGGAGATTGCGCAGTATCGTCAAAAATTGGCCGAATTAATCAAAGCCCATGTCAAGGATGTAGAATATGTAGGGCTGCCCGCGGTACTGGGGATACACCGGCCCGACCAGGTTATTGATGAACTCGGTGAATTGCTGGGCAAACCTGTTTTTGAGATTCCGGCTATGCCGCCATCCATACCGGGGATGCGCCTCAAGGAAGCTTTTCTCAGGTTTTTGCCGGCCAATAACGTGCACTGCCTGTTTCAAAAGCAGGTCTTGAAAGCAACACCAACATCAGAAGGCGAGATTACACTGGATACTGGTCGAACCGAACATGAGAACAGCATCAAAGCATATGCGGTTCTGCTTTCAACCGGCCGGTTCCTGGGCGGCGGACTGCACTCCGATCACACAACCGTGACGGAGCCCATTTTTGATCTGCCGGTATTTCAACCGGAGAACAGGGAACTCTGGCACTGCGATCGCTTATTTGAACCCAGCGGCCACGCCATCAACCTGGCCGGGCTCGAAACCGATGATATGCTGCGGCCACTGGGCACAGGCGGGCAACCGGCCTTTGAAAACCTTTTTGCCGCCGGCATCATCCTGGCCCATCAGGACTGGACCCGGATGAAGTGCGGGTCGGGGCTGTCTGTGGCAACCGCCTACGGGGCCGTTAAATCATTTAGTAGCCTCAGACCTTAGCAGATGTCATTTGTAGTCAACAATATTGAGACATTAACTTGATATTGAGCCAATTTATCAATAAAATGGGATTATTCTGAACTTAATTCATTACCGAGTGCTAATATTTCTGCAAGACTATCCAAATTGTAAAATTGAAAAAACTTTTGCTTATCATTTTACCCCATCACTTCCTTCAAAAGACGTTTTGCCTGGCAGACGAGATAATGCGGTAATGAAAGAAATAGATAAGAATGTCCGGGCGTGCCATTGATTTGCACAGTTAATTCCGTTAATGACGGTGTCATGGAGTTGAAACGCAGTGCAAGAGGGGCCCTTTTCTCAGACAAAAAAACCTGAAGTGATTTTAATGATCCCGAAGCTCCCGCTTTGACTTCGACAGGAACAACCACGTTTTCAACTGCTAACAAGTAATCCACTTCTGCTGAAGAACTCTTTTTCTCTCTGTTCCAGTAATACAATTCTGGTTTCTCGTAACTAAGATATTGGTAAAGAAGGTGTTGACCGATAAATTGTTCCGCAACCGCACCATTGTTTACCAAAGTTAAATCCTTAACAACTTCTAGAGTCGGTAGATTAAGCCCAAGTGATTGAGTCATTAATCCGGTATCCAAAAAAAGTGGTTTAAAATCTTTTGCCTTCATCTCTGCTCCAAGAGGCACACCATTGCCTGCACTATGGTGAACTCTGAAAATAACTCTTGCCATTTCCAAAAGATCAAGTGTGTCCGCCAGGTCTTTTGATCTCTCATTAGGATCAAGATTGACATACTTAAGCTTCTTTCCCACCAATGCCGGTATTCGTTGAAATACTTTTCGGATTCTTTGTGGATAGATACGTTTGCGGTATTTTGAAAAATCATCTTCATATGTTTGAAGTATAATCCCATGTTCTCTGTTTGGACTCTGAAATGATTTTGAGCTCCTATATGCAGCTACAGCAGCAGGCATTCCACCAACGATCCAGAAAAGCTTCAAAAAATATAATAGCTTCTGATGTATCGATTCCGGAATGGATTCATGAGGATGGATGCCGGATAAAAATGAGACCAGCCGCTGCTGATCCATTGCCAATAAAAACTCCTCAAATGTCATCGGCCCAAGATGCAAATATTCTATTCTACCAACGGGCATCGAAAAACCATGTTCAGACAATAAAAACTCCAAAAGACTACCAGCTGCTGCAACAAATATATCCGGTCGTTTCTCATAAAAATATCGTAAATAAGGGAGAATCTCAGGTACGGCTTGTATCTCGTCCAAAAATATAAGGGTTTTACCAGGTATGATATCCTGATTGTGTTCGATTTCCAATAGCTGCAGGCATCGAGCGACATCGCCTTTGACAAAAAGTTTTGCCTGCTCTGGTGTATCATCAAAATTTATTTCTATTAAGTGATTAAATTCTTCTTTGGCAAACTTTCTAACCAGCCAAGTCTTGCCTACCTGTCTGGCTCCTCGCAAGACTAAAGGTTTACGATTTTTTTGATTTTTCCAGCCCTTCAAGTCTTTCAGTGCATTTCGATACATAATTTGAACCCTATATTTGGATGACAACAAAAAGATTTCGCTCAAGTTTACATAATTAACCCTAAAATCAGCATCCGACACGTTCTGAGAACGTAACGGCGACCAACTTTCACAGAAATTACCATGTATTTTATCATTTATTTGAAAAAAAACAAGGGTGTTTTTAACTATATTGATAAATTTAGGTTAAATCTACAAAATTATCAAAGCTACAGAATGACATAGGGGTCGCGTCTTCATTCTTGACATTTAGTGAAGAATGAAAACGCGACCCCTTTATTCTATTGCGACCCCTTTATTTTATAGAGGCTGACTACCGGTGGAAATCGCTCAATATATTGATATGGGAATCCAAAAATCAACCTCACATGCTTATTGTAGATAACCAGAATTCCTAATTTAATCCCATAAAAAATCTATTGTCTTCCACAAGTGATGGTGTTTTACTATGGACTAAACGATTAGACTGAAACAAGATGACAAAGCGAACTATAGGAGGTGGCCAATGAAAATCCGGCGTATACTAGCTTACCAGGTCGACTTACCATTATACGAAGGAAGCTATAAGTGGTCGGGTGGTAAATCAGTCGAGGTCTTCGACAGTACGGTTGTGCGAATCGAAACAGACAAGGACATTACCGGCCATGGCGAAGTATGCCCCTTGGGTCCTGTATATTTGCCGGCTTATGCGGAGGGAGTACGCACTGGAATAGCAAAATTGGCGCCCGATTTACTCGGCGAAGATCCCTGCCAATTGAGCAAGATAAATTGGCGCATGGATCGGGTAATGAAGGGCCATCCTTACGTCAAGTCAGCCCTCGACATGGCGTGCTGGGATATTGCGGGGCAGGCGGCGCGGCAGCCAGTCTGCAATCTGCTGGGAGGCCGATATGGAGATGATTTTATTCTCTACCGGGCAATATCGCAGCAATCACCCGAGCAAATGGCGGAGAATGCAGCAGGATATCGTGCCGAGGGGTATCGACGGTTCCAACTTAAAGTGGGAAGCGATCCGTACACCGATGTCCAGCGGATTGGGGCGGTTGCTGCCGTCATGCAACCTGGCGATATTCTGGTGGCTGATGCCAATACCGGCTGGCTGATGCACGACGCCGCCAAAGTTGTACGGCAGGTGCACGACGTCGATGTTTATATCGAGCAACCGTGCCTATCCTACGAGGAATGTTTATCAATCCGCCGTCGCACCAATCATCCTTTCGTTCTTGACGAATCCATTGACGGAATTGACATGCTGCTGCGCGGTCGGAACGACGACGCCATGGACGTAGTGAACATCAAGATCAATAAATTTGGTGGTTTGACCAAAGCGGCTCAGGCCCGCGATCTTTGCGTCTCACTGGGTATCGCTATGACAATTGAGGACAGCTGGGGTGGCGATATCGTCACCGCCGCAATCGCCCATCTAGCACACAGTACGCCAGCTGAAATGCTATTTACTTCAACCGACTTCAACAGTTATGTTACTGTCAGTATCGCGTCAGGAGCACCCCAGCGTCAAGGTGGCCGAATGGCGGCGTCCAATGATCCCGGTTTGGGCATCCAGCCACACTTGGACATTCTGGGCGAGCCTGTACTGGACATCCATTGAAAATCCTAAAGTTGCCCAAACAACTGGGCGAAGTGTAGTTAAAAGCAATAGTACCGTGCATTTAGGTGAAATGAATTCTATCTCAGCAATTTCACTAAGGGAGATCCCCGTATAAAATGCAATGAAATGACAATTATGACTCTAATATTGTCAATGGGTCTGAAACATTACCTCCCCGGCATTTTGCTTGCTGCACGTCCAATGGGACGCACCTTTCGGGGCGCAACGATCCATATGCCGACGACTGAAATCACATGGATTGCCAGCATGCCTTGAAGGGCGGGTATATATGTTCCTAGGGTATCATAGATTAAACCCGTCAGCCAGGGTCCGAGAGCGGCTCCGATTCCAGTGGCGGTTTGAATGACACCGAATATGAGGCCGAAATTTTTACCTTGAAAGATATCTGCCTGGAGAGAAGAAGAAATCGTCGATGTGCCTCCTGAGCCAAGCCCGTATAGAGTTGCGAAAATATAGATCAAGATAGGTGATTCCGGATTTGAGAAAATCAGAACCGATGTACCCGCGAATGTCAGCACGCTGAAGACGGTGAAGGTGGATTCTCGACCGAACCGATCGGAGAAAAATCCTCCCACGATTCCACCACCGGCACGAAAAATTGCAGCCAGCCCCAGTATGGTGGCCGCAAGAATCGTCGGGTAGCCCACGTCATCCATAAAAGCAACCGCATGAACAAACAGACCTGAAAATCCGGCAGCCCGTATAATACCGAGAATACCCAGGGTCCAAAACCGATAAGAATGTATTGCCTCAGCCAAGGAAGGGTCGCCATAACGCTTCTCCATGCCCTCGCTTTTCGAGGCGCTATCCGGGTCGCCCAGCCGAGTCAGTCCTTTCTCCCGGGGGCTGCCCCGCTGGAATATGGTCAGCAGAGGAAAAAGAACGATAAATACGAGCCCTCCCAGCAGGAGATATGCATTCCGCCACCCCACGGTCTGAATAGCATACTGTATCAGTGGGATCAGAATAAGCGTGCCCACACCTCGCCCGGCGTGTGCAATGCCGAGGGCAAGGGCTCGATGCCGGAAAAACCAGTTCGATATTATCAGCACATTCGGGATGAATCCGATATGCGTGACACCGGCAGCCATCAGGATTCCGTAACAAAAGTAAAGGTGCCATAAGGAAGAGATGAAACTCGAACTCAATACCCCAATCGAAAGAACGATAACCCCGAACGGCATGATCCTTCGTGAACCGAACCGGTCAAACAGCCAGCCAACCAGGGGTCCGCAGGCACTGAACACAAGCATGCTGAGGGAGAAGGCCAAGGCCGTATCCGCTCTGGTCCAGTGAAATTCCTTTAAGATGGCAAGGTAAAATATCGAAAACGACCCATTGGTGGAGCCGCCTATAGCAAGTGTGAGGAAAGAAATACCCACAACGACCCAGCCGTAAAAAAATTTCGGTCTTTTAGGGACAATAATCGGCTCCTTCACAGTAACCTCTTCCACGGCATCGAATTCTGACCTCTGACCGGTGGAATTCAGCAGCAATCCAATGCGTGCCAGTAAGATGAAATGGGTATATAGAATCGGTGGAATGGTGTCAATTAAAAGGCGTGCGATAGAGAGAGCAACAGGTTTTGTCCGGTGCTAATCAAGCTCGTTTCCCTATATTAACGGCAAGTCGAAAAATGGGGCACTCAATGTCAGGTTTATTTCATATAATGCCAGCTATCGGTTTTATGCCGGACTGTTTATCCGGTATTGAATGCCTTGTATACTCCAGAATATCCCCTTTTTTTCCTAAATCAACGGAAGGATGAATCCAGATGGATTTTACGATTCCTGATATCGATACGGAATACCTCAGTGCCATCAAAGCTTTTGTCGACAAAGAAATCGATCCCATAGCAGATGAAATCGATCGGCAAGATTTTAGACCCCCTCATTTCTTCCTACGAATTTCTGAGGATCTGTGAACCGAAATCGTATTGCACTCCAGCTGCAGGTCATTGCATTCGCTCTCACAATGCTTATCTACTGAGATGTTAAGTTTTCGAGTACCAGACCGGCAGAGCGCCACCATGAAAATCATCAAAACCAAGAGCGACACGATAAGCAACATTGTTTATCTGGTCACTAATACCGTCGGTCCCCCCATTGCAGATCGTTCCGAGAGCGCTTGCGCCATTTTTGAATCTTTTTTAAGCGAGGGCGATATATTCCACCGGGTGTGCTGACCTATTCCTTGGGGAAGTCGCCCGGATAATGCGGAGCACTTTACTCGCCGCTCTATTATGGGCACACTGTTTTTGCCGCTATGCGCGGTCTTGATAGTAAAAATGCCGATACCGCTAAAAAATTAAAATCTCAGGCTGCCGAAACCAAAGGTCGGCTCCACTTGTTGGATATGGATGTCACCGACACCGCCTCGGTCAATTCAGCAGTGCAGCAAGCCCTCACGCAAGAGGGCCGTATCGGTGTGGTGGTCAATAACGCCGGCTATTGTGTGAGCGGTTATGCCGAAACCGTCACCGAAGAGCAGCTCCAGTGTCAGTTGGATGTCAATGTGGTCGGCGTACAGCGCGTCACACGCGCCGTGCTGCCTGCCATGCGCAATGCTGGCAAAGGCCTGATCGTCAACATTTCCAGTGTCATGGGTCGGCTCATTATTCCCTTTGCAGGTGCCTACACCGCGTCAAAATACGCTCTGGAGGGTTTGAGTGAGAGCTATCGCTATGAATTGGCGGGTACGGGTGTGGATGTCACCATCATCGAGCCAGGCGGATTTGGCACCAACTTTTTGGCTAACCTGGACAATGGTGCAGACACAGATCGCCTGGAAAGCTACGGCCCTCTGGCTGATTTGCCGAACAAGTTTTGGGGTTCTTTTTCTGAGCAACTTACCGCTGAAGATGCACCAAATCCACAACAGGTCGCTGATGCAGTTTTAAATTTGATCAAGACGCCGGCTGGCCAGCGGCCATTAAGAACAGGGGTGGATCCGATGAGAGGTGACGAAGCGCCCAGAGCCATCAACAGCACCACTGACCAGATTCAAAGTCAAATGTTTGAGCAGATGGGAATTAAAGACTTGCTTTCAGTGAAACCTTAGGCCCATTTAGGTTCCCTGTTTAAGCGTCATAGCGTAGTACCATCTCCTGAGATCATTGTCAGGACCACCCTCGTCTGCTGTGGTCCAAACGGGACATTTTTATGCCAACCCCTATCATCTAAAGTTTTGATAGCGGCACAACCTTTCTATTAAAGCGTTTGTCATATTAACGTTCCGATTTCGATGGTTGTATTGTTTATTTGGATGACCCTAACGTCAATGATTTGAAGCAAACGCTCTACTATTTTTTTCCATTTATAATGGGAGACTCCTATTCTATCTATTTTGTTAGCGGATAGAGCGAGCCTACTCCGCCAAAAAGGCTGCGAAGGCCGAGAGCGATAGCACCGATCTAAATTCTAAAATCCAAAATTTACAACGGCAACCATTATTAATCCGCAATCCAAAATCCCAATTCCTAAATCGAGATAATCCCCATTTCCAATACTACAGTCATATAATCTCCAAAACCAAAATTTAAAAAAAAAAAGAAAAATTTTTTCTTGACAGGGTGAAAAAATCGCCTTATTATGGAAAAAACTTTTCACATTTTAGATTAAATAACCCATTAATGAAAAAAATTTTCAAACCATCATGAGCGATTTTATCCAGCATCTACAGATCAATTATTCATCTCTCAGAAAATCAGAGAAAAAAATCGCGGACTATCTGCAACAGCATGCGCAGGAACGCCTTGATTTTTCAATCACGGAATTGGCCAGGCGGTTGGAGGTCAGCGAAACGACGGTCAGCCGGTTTTGCCGGGTTATCGGCCTGCGGGGTTTCCAGGATCTCAAACTTTCGATGGCGGCCTCTTTGAATACGGTGGAAGAATTTAAAAATATACCGCCGGCTATTAAGGAAGATGACAGCACCCCGGAAATCGGCCGCAAGCTTTCGGAGTCCCTGGCCGGTTCCATCGCCAAAACCCAGCAAAGTTTAAATATCGAAGACATGGACAAGGCCATCGAGGCCATTGCCAAAGCCAGGCAGATCTATATATACGGCATCGGCGGCTCGGCTGTTATTGCCCAGGCAGCACATCATCTGTTTACCAAAGCCGGTCTCAACTGCGTGGTATACACCGACGGCTATATGCAGACCGTTTCCGCATCAATGCTCAAACCCAAAATGGTCGCAGTTGGCGTTTCCAACACCGGCATCACCAAACACGTGGTCGATGCCGTTAAGATCGCCGCCAAAAAAGGTGCGGTAACCATCGGCCTGACCAGTGATCGTGACTCGGCCCTGGCACAGGCTTCCAAAATATGTCTGGCCACACCGGTTGAATATATGGACACCCCCCTGTACGGGGGAGCCATTGATGCCAAAGTGTGTCAACTGTACCTGGTGGACCTATTGTACCTGGGCGTTTTGTTTAAATTGGGCAAACCGTTAAAGCGCAACTTAAAGACTACCGCCTATGCGCTCGGAACCTATTACAATCCCATTGGGATGCAGCTTTGAAGGATAAAACCCTAACATTGCATAAATTCTTGTCGTCTAACATGAGCGATATACTATAGACGATTACTCATTTCAGGCAGATGCTGGATGCTCGATACTTGATGCTGGATGTCTATCAATACATGAATGGTGAATTCCATCAACATCCAGTATCTAGAAACCAGAATCCAGGATCAGTCAATACTCGGAATGGTCTTCATCGCAGCGGCTAAGTTTGAATACAGTATTTTATGCATCTAAGAGAAAAATAATTACCAGCATAAAGGATATCGTGAAATGAGCAGAATACCAATGTTACAATTTGCGTTAGATTTCATCACCCTGCCCCCGGCTATCGCCGTGGCATCCATAACGGCGCCGCACGTCGACATTTTTGAAATCGGCACGCCGCTTTGCAAGGCAGCCGGGCTGGAGGCCATCCGTGCCGTGCGCGAAGTCTGTCCGGACAACCTGATCCTGGCCGACTTCAAAACGCCGGATGTCGGCTGGTTGGAGGCCAAAATGGCCTTTGATGCCGGAGCGGACCTGATGACGGTCATCGGGGGTGCCCCCATGGCAACCGTCGAATCCGCCCTGAAAACCGCCAACGAGTACGGCAAAGAGATATTGATGGAACTCACCGGCGTTCGGGACATTATCCCCTATGCCAAAGAATGGCGGCAGGTCGGCATCGAATGGATGGTTTATCATCGCGGCTGGGATGAAGAAGCCTCCAACCGCCAGTGGTCACAGGACGATCTGGACACGATTGAGCGCCTGATCGACATGGGATTCAAGGTTACGGTCACTGGGGGTTTGACCAACGAATCCATTCCGTTTTTTCAAAGCATTCCGGTCACCGCCCTGATTACCGGACGGGCGATCCATGCCGCCAAAGACCCGGTTGCTTCGGCGATAGAAATCAGGTCCACAATTTCCCGCCTCTGGGGAGCGCCCCGGCCGGATTACCTATCGCCGGCAGGAAATAATACCGACTTCGATGTTGCCGCCAAAGCGATCCGCTGGGGCATCAGCGAAATGGATTTACTGTTGACCACAGATGGAGCCGATTGTCCCGGCTGTGATGCACCCGGAAATTTTTGTCAGGGAACGAAAACGGCCATCTTTGTCCCCGACAACATCAACGTCGATGACCTCATCGGTGCAATCGAACGGATCATAGGACCGAGCAATGCCTTCGGCAAGGTCAACCATGCCGCTTTCTATCTCGATCCGGCCCAGATCACGAATTTTTCATCGACAGGGGTAATTCAGCTATTGGCGGCAACCGGCAATGCCCTGACCGGGCTTGGACACCGGGTTGATTTGAATTCGGGTATTGCTACTGCCAATCAGGTTCTCGGGAACTAGTTCTAAATACGGTTAATCGGCGAAATGTAAAGATGAGCTATAATTTAGCTTTTTTTAAAAATAATTTAGCCACGATTTAACACGAATAACTACGAATTATTCGCAATAATAAAAAACAGATGCACTTATAATTAAAAATTAATTTCGTGAAAATTCGTGTTAATTCGTGGCTTCTTTAAATGATTAAAATTGTTACACAAACTATAGCTCTACAACCAAGCAATCCAACAAACAGGAGATTCGTTATGGAAAATCAGCAATTACAAAAAACAGCTCTTGGCATGGTCGAAACCATCGGGCTGGTTGCCTCAGTAGAGGCGGCGGATGCAATGGCCAAAGTCGCCAACGTCAGCATCACCTGTCAGGAGGAAATCGGAGGCGGATACGTAACGATTATGGTGCGCGGCGAAATTGGAGCGGTTCAGGCGTCCGTGGATGCCGGAGTCTCTGCCGCCAAAAGGGCGGGTCAGTTAATCGCGGGTCACGTCATTGCACGGCCGCATCGCTTTACCGAGGCAATCATCCCCAATGAGGATTACAAGGTGGTCCGTGCATTGGCAGATTAGTTAAACGGTTTATAAGAAAAATTGTAAAGGAAAAGTGAAATGGAGCTTAGAACCTATATTCTGATAGACTCGATGCAACCGCAATTTGCCGCCCTTACCGGCGTAATGCTGCAAGGGGACGTACCGGTGGAAGGAATGGCGGAAGTATTCATGGAACTTGCACCTGCCAGCGATGTTTACGAGGTTCTGGATACCGCTTTAAAAACCGCGGATGTCCGCCCCGGCCTATTGCGGGTTGAAAGGGAATACGGATCGCTTGAGATTCATAGCCCAGTGCAGGAAGCGGTCCAGGTCGCCGGTCAAAATGCCCTGGCAAAATTCGGGTTGACGGAGAGTGACCGCAAAAAGCCCGAAGTGGTTTCGATCAAGATGGTATCGAAAGTAAACCCTTATGAAGCCCAGCTGGTAAATAAGACCAGCCGCGGCGGCCTGCTGCTGGCCGGTCAAACACTTTGCGTGATGGAAATTGCCCCGGCGGCCTACGTATGGCTGGCGGCCAATGAAGCAGAGAAGGCGGCCAACATTAACTTAGTACATTATCAGCCATCCGGCCGTTATGGACGTTTGTATATTGCCGGCAGCGACTCAGAGGTAATGGTTGGCCGGGAGGCGGCAGTACAGGCCATAAAGGGTATTTAATCCGCCTGAGGCAGGCAAAGGAGATCGCTTATAATGAAGACTTTTTATTCAGCTGAAGACATAGAAAACCTTGCCGACCGGGGCCAGCGCGAGATTCGCGTTGATGAAAACGTCGTTCTGACGGATATGGCCAAACAGACGGCCAATATACTGGGTATCCGCATAACGGAGAAATCATCCGGTTCATCACCGGCCAATTTCACCCCGGCCGCCCCTCAACCCCCGGGCAAGAACCGGGCATTCAGCGGAAAGCCCAAAGGGTGTCAGCGACGGCCGTCAAATAAATCGGCAGCAGGGCCCGGTCCATCAACCGGACAATCAAGTCAGGTGGTGGACAAACTGGTGGAAAAGATTAAACGCATCAAGGGCAATTAGAATCGTCAAAGTTAACTCTGCGCATTCTTTGGCCCAAAAATTGTTTTGAGACATTTTCGCCAACTTGTAATGATTGAATATTTTCGATTGAATATTGAATATTTAAGGTTCGCCTTCGACGGATCCATTTTAAAAAGGACAGAGCGAAGCGAAATCTACAAATATTCAATTTGCAATCTTCAATTTTCAATACTTTGAACCATTAACCTTCAAAAAATTTAAATAACCTATAAATGAAAGAGGTCATCCATGATTATCGCTAGGGTTATGGGAACGGCAGTGGCATCCGCCAAGCACACGGCGCTGCACTCGTCAAAATTATTGGTCATCTGCCCGGCCAACATAGATGGAGACATCAACGGAGATCCTATACTGGCTGTCGATCTGGTCGGCTCTGGCGCGGGTGAACTGGTCATAGTCAGCCAGGGCAGTTCGGCCCGTCTGGCCACGGATTATAAAAACTCACCGGTGGATGCCGCAGTGGTTGGCATTTTAGATTCACTTCACTACGACAATAAAACGAGATTCAGAAAGGAATAAATGATGGTTACGAAAAGCCAAGAAAAGGAAACTTCTCAGAGTGGCGTATTGGACCCGGAATTGAGGGCTTTAGGCATGATTGAAACCAGAGGTCTGGTGGCCTGTATAGAAGCAGCTGATGCAATGGCCAAAGCGGCCAATATTGCCCTGACACAGCGGCGCGCCATCGGCGGTGGATACATGACGATTATGGTAAGAGGCGATGTGGGTGCCGTGCGAACTGCCCTTGAAGCCGGCACCAAGGCAGCCAAACTGGTCGGGAAAGTCGAATCAGTCAAGATGTTACCGAATCCCAGCCTGCTGGTTGAAGATATTCTACCGAATATCATCGTCTAGTAAATACATTTGCATGATTGATTATGAATAATTTTCACCTTCTTCAAATGATTGAATAGTGTCGATTGAATAGTGAATATTTAAGGAACTCTTTCCATATTTAAAAAGGACGGAGCGAAGCGACATCCATAAATATTCAATTTGCAATCTTCAATATTCAATTCCGGCTCGTCCGGGTTAGGATTGTCAAATGAATACTCGTCCTAAAGTTACCGTCGCAGCGCTTCGGAACAAAAAACGGAGTAGTCAGAAAATCACCCTTCTGACAGCCTATGATTTTCCAATGGCTTCTTTTCTTGACCAGGCCGGTATCGACATAGTTCTGGTGAGCGACGCCATAGGAACCATTGCCAACGGCAAACCAGAGGCGGTATCGGTTACCGTTGATGAAATGGTCTACCACACCCGGGCAGTAAGAAATGGTGTCAAATCCTCCATGGTTGTGACAACACTGCCATTCGGTTCATACAACTGCATCAACGAAGCCGTGGCCAACGCCACCCGCATCATGAAGGAAGGCGGATCGGACGCCGTCCACCTCGAGGGAACCGATCAGTCAGCCGAGATCGTTCGCAGCATCGTAAATTCAGGAATCCCGGTCTTAGGTCATATCGGATTTACCAAACAGTTTATGGTTCTCTCCGGTACGATCAGCCTGCCGGCCAAGGATGCCGAGTCTTCAAAGAGGATGATCAACGATGCCATGGCCATGGCCCAAAGCGGGGCCTTCGGCATGATTGTCGAATGCCTGCCGAAGAGCCTGGGTGAGATTATCACCCGCAGCTTGGAGATACCCGTCATCAGTATCGGATCCGGTTCTTATTGCGACGGGCAGGGTCTTGTATCCCAGGACATGCTGGGTTTGTTCAAAGAACTGTCGCCCCGCTTTCTGAAAGTCTATGCCGATTTACAGCAGGTCACGGTTTCGGCCGTAACCCAATTTCGCAATGAGGTCGAAAGCGGCCAGTTCCCCACCGAGCAGCACAGTTACAGCCTCGATGACCGGGAGCTGGATAAGCTGTTGAATCAGATTGGATAGCTCGATTTCGGATTTGGGATTGCGGAGTGAGAGATGGAGTGAGTTAATTTGTTAAAGCAAAGGTTTCAGGTGTCGGGTTTCGGGTGTCAGCCCAGCCGCTGGCGGTGAAGCGGCCAGTTTGAACGAATAAGAAACTTAATTGCGTGTAGCTCACATGTTCTGACAGGATCAACAGGATGGACAGGATGTGAATATACCAACTAAAATAATCCATTAAATCTTGTAAATCCTGTCTAAATAAATGAAGTTTCATAAGAGGAAAAAGCATTTACTTATATGAACTATTGGTGCCAACAATACTTTTAAGTTAAAATTATTAGCAGTGGGAATGGCTTGTAGCCACGATTATCTTAAAATGCCTCACCAGCTCATCGCGGTTAACCTTCGACAAGCTCAGGTGAGCAAAACCGCTCCCTCAACAGGTATCAACTTTTTCAGGTACACTGAAGTTACCTCCTCGATTAGGCTCGCCGCGTTTCAGACCAACGGCGACGCTGAAACCTGACAACCGAAACCATTTAACAGGGTTAATCTATGGCAATCCACCTCATGCGAACTGACCCGACCCGGAGGCCCAGGTTGACTATTGTAGGATAAAAAGGATGGAAACCTCAAAAGAACGAATCTTAAAGGCGGTTGGACACATTCAGCCGGAAACGGTACCGATCAATATTGAGGGCATCTATGCCGATCTAAAGCCGTGGTATGACCATTTCGGCATCGACAACAAACTGGATCTCAGACACAAAATAGGCGTTGACCTGCAGTGTGCCCGTCCGGTTTATACCGGCTCCGGCCTGGAGCCTGATTGCACCATATTCCAAACACCGGCCGATGTTTACGGCGCGGCCGGTGTGGGCTTTGGCAAAGGACGCCATTACCCCCTGCAAGAGGTTAAAACGGTGGCCGATATCGAAAATTTTGCCTGGCCGGATCCGGATAATTTTAACTATTCTGTCGCTGCCGAAGTACTCCAATCGATCCCTGACGATAAAGCCAAGAGAGTGGAAGGAAAATATGCTCTGTTGAGCCCGGGCATGACGCTGGAGGAAGCCACCCAAAAAAGCGGCGGCAACTGGCTGCCGGTGCTGTGCACCCTGTTTGATCTGTTTGGCTTTGAAGAAACCCTGCTGAAACTCTGGCAGGCCCCGGCAATTATTGAAGCAACCGTCCGCAAAGTGGAAGAATTTGTCCTGGGTTTCTATGAAAAATTATTTGAGGCGACGAAAGGATTGGCCCAGTTCGTATATATGGGAGATGATTTCGCGACCCAACAAGGCATGCTGATTTCCCCGGATCATTGGCGCAATTTCCTGAAACCAACCTATCAAAAATATTTTGCCCTGGCTGAAAAATTCGATTTAAAAGTCTGGTTTCACAGCTGCGGCCAGTTTCGCCCGGTCATGGGCGACCTGATTGACATCGGCATGGATGTGTGGGAGACGGTCCAGACCCATCTGCCGGGCAATGAACCGGAGGTCTTAAAGCGTGAATACGGTGACCACATCACCTTTTTCGGCGGGATTTCCACCCAGACAACCCTGCCCTTTGGAACCACCGAGGATGTGCGCCGGGAAGTTCATGAGCGCATCCGGGTGCTCGGCAGAAACGGTGGCTACATTTGCGGCCCGGACCACGGCATTATGCCCGATGTGCCCATGGAAAATGTGCTGGCCATGTATCATGAGGCCCGCAAGTTTAAATTTTAATCGGATTCGATTTTCCGGTTCCCATAAAATTGTTGATTTCCGTGAAAGCAAGATTATGCGATTAGGGCTATCTATATAATTTTAATTGGAATCCCATCACCAAACCCCCTTCCTTTCAGCAGCCGTCTGAATGTTTTTCACACCCCCGGACACATCTTTTTCAATTTAGACTCTTCTATGCAAACATGGTAGGTAGGCACTTAGACGAATTCACATTCATAAGCTAATCTAAAATGTTGTCGCATCCAAAAATGGACTATTGCAAGATAAAATGAATTTGATAGTATGGTTATACCCTCTCCGAATTAACGATCTTCTAACATGTACAGTTATATGTTGTGAAAAACTTTTGAGTTGGACGGTTATCATCGTAAATGACCTCTGGATCATCACCGTTATGTCTCAACATTTTGCGCTTTTTCAGTCTCCATAGAGCAAGATAACCAAGGAATTTTGTCTGGATAGCTCTTCAAAGATGCTGACCTTATTTTCCGGAAGAAGATCCGCATAAAAGCTGTCGATTTGTAGTTTACTGGCCACAGCTTTTGCAGACCTATAATTATCACGTTAGTACTTGAAGTTGCGATGGGATGTATGGTTCTCAGGGCGCCCAAAAGAACATTCCACCCTGCCAAAAGATAGGCCGCCATTACAATAATATATTCAGCTCCAGCGAATGGTTGTTGATGAAACCAACCTTAGAGTACATTCTTTAATTTAATATATGTTCATATGAACATATATTAAATAGAACGAATTGTCAAGTTTTAAATTGTCATTTCTAAGGAGCGTAGTTAAGGGTCGGGCGTCAATGACGGTTGATAGGCTGTCTGCCCGGATCGCCTGTAATCAAAAATGACACAACCGAAAGAGGTTTCTATTTCAAGTCAATCATTTTTATTTAATTTGAAAAATACTTGACAAACCTTATTGGCTATATTATTTTAGTATTAACTTAAATACTTAATCACATAGAGGGTACAATGACCTTAGAACCTGCCGAAATGTTTAAAGCATTAGCTGTTGAGACAAGGGTTAAAATAATCGATCTTTTAAAATCACAGGGACCGCTTGGTGCCAAAAAGATTTCAGAATTGCTTGGTGTCACCCCTGCTGCCGTGTCACAACATTTAAAAATATTAAAACAAGCTGGCTTTGTTCGGAGTGAGCGAAATGGATATTGGATACCCTATTTCATAGATGAAGGAACTCTGAATAATTGTCGAGAAGTGTTGACCGAAATTTGCACTTGCGGTTGCCAAGGAACTGGCAAATTCAGAGAAAAAGAGTTGACCGATTCAAGCCTGGAATCTCTGAAAAAATATAAACGAGAAATAGAAACCGAGCTTAAAACTGTTCGTGTTAGGATTAAAGAATTAGAATCTAAAACCAAGTAGTCAAATTTTTTTACACAAAAAATTAAGTGATTGCTAAAATACTTAATTAAACCTTAAAAATTCTCTATAAAAAATCAAACCTAATAATCTCAAACCACCGAAAGGAGGTGATGAAAAATGGCAGACAAAAAAGGCAATTGTGGCTGCGGTTGTGTTGGACAAAAGCAGGGTAGTCCTAAAACCACAAGCAGCGACAAAAAGAAGCCCAAGAAGTCCAAGTAATGCAGGGATAACTTGGCGTTATAAAAAAAGAAGCAGGGGATAGTCACAAACCTCTGCTTCTCTTTTTCAATTTAGTACTAAAATTCAATAAGATTCGAAAACCTATGGGATGCCATACGATAAGCCTACATATCAGAGATAGAGCATGGGAATCATATTGTCGATATTGCGTCGTTAGGTGCCGAACCACCATCATTCATAAGCACTGTGCCCGTTCAGCTCCGGCTCATACCCCAGGCGCCGTGAGATCTTCAGTGCAAATTCGCCGATAATATCGCCGAACTCATCAAACCGCTCGGGCTGTAATCGGTCGGAAGGTCCGGTTATCCAGATCGAAGCAATCGGCTCCAGCTTATGATTAAAAATCGGACAGGCAACGCAGTGCAGGTTTATGATTTCTTCCGCCAGGTCGGTTGCGTAGCCTTTCTCTTTGGCCTCTTTCAGATTTTTTACAAACTGTCTTTTGGTGATAATCGTGTTCTCGTTAAAGCGCGTGTACGTAATCGTATCAATTATTTTGCCCTGGTCTTCCGGGTTCATGTAAGCCAGCATTGCTTTGGCGGGTGCCGCCGTGTGCAGGGCAAAATTATGGCCCGGATCGACCATCACCTTCAATGGCTGCGTGCTGAGAACCTGCTCCAATATGACGCCCCTGGCGCCGACGAGGGTGCCGAGCAAGACAGTTTCGTTAACTTCATCTCTAAGTTCCCGCATGACATCGATCGCCTTCTCCACCATATGCGCTTCACCCACAGCGGAATAGCCAATGGCAAGAAATTTGGCAGATAACTGGTACAGCCTGTCGGCTTCAATAATATACCCTTTGCCGGCCAGGGTCTTTAATATTCGAAATACGCTGTTTTTGGGATAACCCAATTTATCCGCAATAGTTGTAATGCCGCAACCCTTGGGCTGCCTGGCCAAAAACCCGATGATTTCAAGCGCGCGATCTAGACTTGGTATGATGTAGTTGTTTCCCATTGGAGTTTACATCCTTAATTTAAAGGTTCCTGATTTCAATTGACCCGGGTGTAATTGTCGGAATTTTTGATTGATACTTTTAATATATAGAAAATGGTTTTATATAAAATAAATCGATTTTATTAATTTACAATGCATTCTCACTATATAAAAAGGTATACTCCCCGGCTCAACTTTCAGGCCAACCCTTATTTAAAGCACTTAAAAAAGCATTTAATCAGGGTTTAAGTATTGTTTTATATTATCTGAATTAAATGTCAACAAAAAATATTTCTTTTTTTACAAAATAATTGTTGACAGATATAAAATATCGTTCTATATAACAAACAAATGTGAAACGCGTGTTACGAGTATGTTAATCTCAACCATTGTAACAGGAGGAAAAAATGCAATATCGAACCCTGGGAAAAACGGATATCTCGGCTTCGGCGATCGCCCTCGGCACCTGGGCCATCGGTGGCGGACCCTGGTGGGGTGATTCAGACGACAGTCAGTCCGTCAAGGCCATTCAGACCGCCATTGATGCCGGCGTTAACTTGATTGATACTGCCCCCGCCTATGGCTTTGGCCACAGCGAAGAGGTCGTCGGCAAAGCTATTAAAGAGCAACGGGATAAAGTGATTTTATCCACCAAATGCGGCCTGTGGTGGAATGATGATAGAGGGACTTCTGCTTTTAAATTGGGAGACAAGCACGTCAGAAAATGCCTGCTGCCGGAAACGATCCGGGAAGAAGTCGAAATCAGTCTCAGTCGCATGGATACCGATTATATAGACCTGTACCACACTCACTGGCCGTCGCTGGAACCGGACAAATACCCGATCGATAATACCATGCAATGCCTGATGAAGCTCAAAGAAGACGGTAAAATACGCGCCATCGCCGCCTCCAACGTAGATATTGATCACATAAAACAATACCAGTCCGCCGGTATTCTGGACGCCATTCAGCCTCGATACAGCATGCTCGACCGGGAAATCGAAAAAGAACTCCTGCCGTACTGTCTGGCGAACGGCATCAGCACCCTGGCCTATTCTCCGCTGGAGCAGGGTCTGTTAACCGGTAAAATCGGTATGGACCAGACTTATCCGGAAGGTGTTTATCGAAACCAGATTCCATGGTATCTGCCGGTGAACCGGGAAAAAGTCCTCAATATGCTCGAGGGCTGGAGCGATCTATTGGCAAAATACAATTGTTCCTTGTCCCAGCTGGTCATTGCCTGGACCGTGGCCCAGCAGGGCATCACCTTCGTTCTTTGCGGCGCCAGAAAAGAAGCGCACGTCAGTGATAATGTCGGAGCCGGCAACCTTGAACTCGAAGCGGCCGACTTGAGTCGAATCCGCAAAGATGTGGAAGCCCTTGGATCGCCTCAAGAGGAATCTTGATAAAATAACCCAGGAGTAGACATCGTCATAAAAATTCTGCAGCGCAAAAACTTGAACCTGAGATTTTAAAAACTGAGAACCTTTCAGGAAGGAGGTAGATAAAAAAACAAACCAAAGCAGGAAGTAAAAAAACCTAAAACCGAAATTAGCCCCAAGGAGGAAGAGAAATGAAAAAGACAGTATTATTGATAATCGTCATGTTAGCTTTTGCCGTTACCTCTTATGCAGACTCCGTAAAAATTGCCTATTTTGTATCCGATTTGAAGAACGGGTTTCATCAGGCCCAATCCTACTGGGCCAAAAAATACGCCAAGGAAAAGTATGGCGCCGATGTTCAGGTCTTTGACGGCAAATCCGACGTCGCCACCATGACCGCAAACGTTGACCAGATGATTGCCCAGGGCATGGACATGGCAACCCTTCACATCTGGCAGGGTGACTCTGCCAAACCCGGCCTGGAGGAAGCCCTTAAAAAGGGAATCATTCTCGCCAGCTACTTCGATCAAATGCCCATTAACATACCGGTTGTCAGACCCGGCGAAGCTACAATTTCATTTCAAATGGGCAAAATTGCCGCCGAGCAGTGGATCAAAGCCCATCCCGACAAGCCCATTAAGATGGTTCAAATAGGATGGCCGGATAATGAAGCGGTTGCCGAGGGACGCACGGTTCCATTTGCCAAAGGTGTTCTGTCGGTGGCCCCCGATGCAATCGATCTGGGTTGCTTCGATGCCAGCCGGGGCCCGGATGTGGCCAAGAAAACCATCCAGGACCTGGTCCAGGCCCATCCGGACCTTTGCATCATCTACTCTGAGGCCGCCAACCTGACCGACGGCACGATGCCCGGGTTGAGAGCGGTCGGTCGCGGCAAGATGAAAAACGGTGTTCCCCTGACCGAAATCGTGATCAGTGTGGACTGCCCGGAAAATGAGCTGTATGAAGTCTTCGATCCAAGCTCCTCCCTGAAAATGTCCATGGGCCTGCCGCCGCGCGAAACCGGCATGGGTCGCATCGACAACCTCTTCGCCATCAAAAACGGCCAGATCAAGCAGGTTGACCCGGCCAATCGCAAACCGATCTTTATCCCCAATTCCCTGATTGGCTATTGGAGCATGAAACCGGATGAAGCCGTAAAATGGTACAACGAAGAGTTTCAGGCCAATGCCAAAATGCCTAATTTCTAGCAACCGCAGCAATCCGCAGCAACGTTAAAAAACGTAATTCATCATCATGCGGGAGGAAGCCAACCCAGGCTTCCTCCCATTGAAAAATATAGAACAGGGGAACAAAACCATGAGCGCTGTTCTGCTGGAAATAGAAAATTTGACCAAAGAGTTCCCGGGCGTACGGGCCGTTGATGATGTCAGTTTTAATATCAACAAAAACACCGTTCACTGCCTGGTTGGGGAAAACGGGGCCGGCAAATCCACCCTGATCAAAATCCTCACCGGTGCAATTGCAAGAACGACCGGCACCATCCTCATGAACGGCAAGGCATATGTGGCAAAAAACCCCAGGGATGCCAAACAAAAAGGCGTCAGCACCCTGTTTCAGGAGCTGAATGTCGTCGATCAACTCACCGTTGAAGAAAACCTGACCCTTGGCATGGAGGACACCTGGTTTGGTTTTTTGAGAAAAACCGCCAAAATCAAAAAAATGGTCGAAGTTCTGAAATCCATCGAGCCGTCCATCAACCCCAAACAGCGGGTGTCGGAGTTGAGTGTCGCCCAGAAACAGATGGTGGAGATTGCCAGGGCCGTGGCTTCGGAGTCAGACGTTATCATTATGGATGAACCGACAGCAGCTATTTCCGAGGAAGAAATTCAGCGACTGTTTAAAATTATAAAAGGCCTTAAAGCCAAAAATGTAACCGTGATCTACATATCCCACCGGCTGGACGAAATTTTTGAGCTGGGCGACACCGTCACGGTTCTGCGTGACGGAAAGCATATCGAAACCAAATCGATTACCGAGGTAAAAGACCGCGCCGAACTCATCACGTTGATGATCGGCAAGACCGTCTATGAGCAATATGTTGAAAGGGATCTGACGGATGCCGAGAACTTGTTGGAAGTTAGCAACCTGAGCAATAAAAAACTGAAAGATATTTCCTTTGAAGTCAAGCGCGGCGAAATAGTGGGATTTTACGGACTGGTGGGCGCCGGCAAGTCCGAGTTGGCCCGGGCCATATACGGCGCGGACAAATACACGGGTGATATTATTTTCAAGGGCAAAAAGCTTGATGATTTGCCGGCCAAAGTGATCAGCGCCGGCATTGCGATGGTGCCGGAAGAAAGGCGATCCCAAGGGCTTTTCACACTTCTGACGATCAGAAACAATATTCCCGTTATGAACCTGGGAAAAATCTCCAAAATGGGATTTATCAACTCCGCCAAAGATATGAACGCCACCTTGGAATTTATCAAAAAGCTGGGAATCATGACCAGCAGCTCTGAAAAAGAAGTGGCCAAACTCTCGGGCGGCAACCAGCAGAAGGTGGTTTTTTCCAAGTGCCTTTTTGCCGATGCCGATCTGCTCATACTGGATGAGCCCACCCGCGGCGTCGACGTGGGGGCCAAAAGTGAAATTTACAAAATAGTACGCCAGTTGTCCCAGGAGGGCAAGTCAATCATTTTCTGTTCCTCCGAATTGCCGGAAATTTTGAACATGTGCGATCGGATCTTTCTGCTTTACGACGGCAACCTGAAAGCGGGACTGGCCAACAGCCAGGACATCGACAGTGAAAAGCTGCTTCATATTTGTACAGGAGGCGAATAATGCTGGAACGAAAAACAGCAGTTGGAAAAATGAGCAATGAATCGTTTATTGTTTTGTCCATGTTCGGTGTGCTGATCATTTTTTTTATCGCGGCCTCTTTGTTTGTGCCCCGGTTTTTTAACATTCAAACCATCTCAAACCAGCTCTCTCAGCAGGCGGAACTCATCATACTATCCATTTTCGTAACGTTTCTGATCATCAGCGGCAATTTTGACCTGTCGGTCGGCGGCATCGTCGGTTTAGGCGCCGTGCTGTCGGCCTATTTCTGCCAGTCCCCAACCGGCGCCGGTATGGAACTGGCCCGCGGCCTGGGTATGCCGTATGGTGTTGCTATTATTGCATCCCTTCTATGCTGTATGTGCATCGGGGCCATTAATGCGTTTTTTGTCACCCGGCTGAAAGTCGCATCCATTATCGTCACGCTGGGCACATGGGCTTTGGCGAGCGGTGTTGCGCTGATCATCACCCAGGGTTCGCAGCGCAACGCCGGCCTTCCCTATGTGTTTAAAAAAATCGGTTCATTCTCACTGGTCGGCACCATCAACACGTCGGTTCTGCTGATGATCATATTGGTAATCATTGCACTGATTATTGAAAAAAAGACGGTGTTCGGCCGCCGGACATATTACATCGGGGCCAATCCCGTAGCCGCCAAACTTTCCGGCATTAAAGTCGAAAAGCACATTTCGATTCTTTACTTAGCAAGCTCATTTCTGGCCGGACTGGTCGGCGTCATCATGGGATCCATTCACAACGCGGGTATCTCCAGCCTGGGTGTGGGATTTGAATTTGATGCGCTGGTCATCACGCTAATGGGCGGGACCAGCATTAACGGCGGGTTTGGCTCAGTCATGTGTGCCGTCGTCGGCGCATTTATCCTCGGAATCGTGTCGACTTCTTTGAATATGCTGGGGTTGTCGCCGGATATTCAGACAATCGTAAAGGGCGGCATCACGCTGATTGCAATATTGTCGCAACGTTTTGCATTGGACCGAAGAACAACCTAGAACTGAAATTGAAGATTGAAGATTGTAAATTGAATATTCAATCGAAAATATTCAATAAAAAATTGGAGCGCTAAATATGGAAATGCAAGGCAAATTCACATGGACGACTTTCAAGAACATCTTTGTGTTCCTTGTGCTGGCTTTGATTGTCATCGGATTCAGTTCAGTGTCAATGAATTTCTTAAGCTCGGCCAACATCATCCATATTTTACGAATGTCCGTGCCGATATTGCTGGTCAGTTGCGGTGCCACGCTCATCATGGTCGCCGCCCAGATTGACCTGTCGGTGGGCAGCATGGTCAGCTTGAGCGGTGTGATCTATTGCATCCTGCTGAAAAACGGATTTGGGTTCTTCGCGGCAACACTGCTGACCCTGGGGCTGGGGATTTTCATGGGCTATATCAACGGCCTGCTGGTGATGAAGCTGCGCATTGTGCCCGTCATCGCCACCCTGGTCACCCTGTACCTGTTTCGGGGTATTGCCTGGACCCTGACACCGCGACGAGTCGGTCTAATAAAAGGCAACATGCCCGAGGGCATCAATGATTTCGCCCGTGCGCCCGTGGCCCTGGGTCTGCCGGCCGCATTTTGGGTGGCGGTGGCGGTGATCGTCATCATGGTCATCGTTCAAAAAAAGACAGTGCTCGGCAAGTATACGGCGGCCATCGGCGGCAATATGACCGCTGCGGAATTATCCGGCATCAATGTCGTCTGGATAATTTGGATTCTGTATATGATTACCGGTTTTCTGGCTTCCATCGGCGGAATTGCCAGAGCCAGCTATTTGTCCATGGGCGATCCGATGACCGGCAATATGATGGAGCTGGAAGTCATCATCGCCATTTTGCTGGGCGGCACCCGTTTTTACGGGGGTGAGGGGTCGGTATTAAAGACAATTGTCGGCGCCTTGATCATCATGTGCGTGACGATCGGCATGACTGTTTTATGGATCCCCCCCTACTGGCAGTCTTTTGCCAAGGGCATCGTGCTCGTCGGAACGGTGGCGGTTTACACCCTGATAACCCAAAAAGTTGAGGAATGATAAGAAGGGTTTCGGGTTCAGCACGCTTGAGCGCCGATACCGGACACATTGAATGAGACATGGTGAATTCTAAATGCGAACCGCAGAATATCGAATATCGAACCGCAGAATGTCGAAGGAAGGAATTCTATCTTTTTTTATTGTTTTAAAAGACAGAGCACAGCGATTCCACCCTTCGAAATTCGATATTCAATATTCTGCGGTTCTGCGGTTCGCTTTTCAATAGGACTATTATAGCACTTCTATTTTAATTAATACGTATGCCTGATGGAGTATTAGAAATGCACGACCTGGAGCATTATTTATCAATCCAAAATGAGCTGGGGGAGACTCCGATCTGGGTTCAGGAAGAAAAATTGCTGTACTGGGTGGATATCGGCAGCCACACGATTTTCCGGATTGACCCAAAAACAAATAAATACGATTCCTTTAAGCCGGATATGCCGATCAGGGGATTATGCCGCAGAAGCCCGGGTGGTTGGCTGGTTGTCACCGATGCCGGCCTGGCGTTTTGGGATCCTTCATCCAACTTGTGTGAATTCATCGTCGATCCGTATGCCGATCAGCAAAATCTCCAGTTCAACGACGGGGCGATAGACCGCCAGGGACGCCTAGTGGTGGGTTCATACAATTCCGATCAGTTGGATGCCCCGGACGGTTCCCTTTATCGGCTCGATACCGACCGCAGCCTGCACAAACTCGACCAAAACCTGGTCCTGTCTAACGGTATCGCCCTCAGCCCGGATGGCAAAACGGTGTACGTCTCCGAAATGTTCGCCAATAAAATCACCGCCTACGACTATAATATCGAGTCGGGCACTGCAAGCAGCCGTCGGGTTTTTGTTGCGATACCGGAAGACGCGGGCAAGCCCGATGGCCTGACGGTTGACAGCCAGGGATTTGTCTGGGCCGCCCACTGGGGGGGCTGGCGCGTGACACGCTATGATCCTGCCGGGAAACTGGAACGGGAGATTCGGATTCCGACAGAAAATGTTACCTGTATTGGATTTGGCGGAGAGGACCTGAATGAATTGTTTATTACAACTGCCTGGTATGATTTAAGCGACCAGCAGCGCACGGACCAACCATTGGCCGGTGATCTTTTTCGAATTCAAACCGACATAACAGGAATGGTAGAACCGGTGTTTGACGGGTAAACTAGGGTGCTGGGTTCAAGGTTCAGAGTCTTTCAGTGACAAACAAATTAAACGGCGAACATCGAACGCTCAACGTCCAACGTCGAATAATGATGTCGCTGCGCTCCGCCAATATATTTATATGAGAATCCGATGTTGAACTTTGAATGATACATTAAGGTTCTTCTTTTTTTCATTTGATGTTCGATGTTGGACGTTCGATGTTCGACGTTCAGCCTGTCTTCTGTTAGACATTCATTCGGATGAGACTATATCCAAGACGACCCGGATTTCGAATTTGAAATCATAGTATCAGGAGGAACATACATGTCTGAGTATTTACTAGGCATCGATAATGGCAACACGATTTCCAAGGCCGCTATTTTTGATTTAGCGGGCCGCGAAATCCAGGTCACCAGCCGCAAGGCAGACTCTGAGTATCCGCAGCCGGGCTGGACCGAAAGAAGCATGGATGAGTTGTGGCAGAGCACGGCCATGGCGGTTAAAGACGCGTTGAGCCAATCCGGCATCAAGCCGCAACAAATCATCGGTGTCGGCACCACCGGACACGGCAACGGGCTATACCTGATCGACAAAGACGGGCGGCCGGCGCGGGCCGGTATCCAATCGCTGGACAGCCGGGCGGCTCATATTATCGACAACTGGAACCGTGATGGACTGCATGATCAGGTCTTTCCCTTCACGACCCAGGCTTTCTGGCCCGCCCAGCCCAATGCCTTGCTGGCATGGATCAAGCAGAACGAAGCCCAGGTCTATCAGCGCATCGGGGCCGTCCTGATGGTCAAAGACTACATCAAGTATTGCCTGACGGGCGAAATCACCTCCGATTTTACCGATATGAGCGGCACCAGCCTGATGGATGTGCGCAACAAATGCTACTCCGAAGAACTGCTCAATTTCTATGATTTAGCGGATATACGCCCGGCCCTGCCGACACTGGTAACCAGCTTTGAAATCGCCGGCCGGATAACGCCGGATGCAGCCCGGGCCACCGGGCTTGCAGCCGGAACCCCGGTTGTCGGCGGTCTTTTTGACGTGGACGCCTCAGCCCTGGGTGCCGGGGTGCATCAGCCGGGGCAGGTGTGCATCATTGCCGGCACCTGGAGCATAAACGAAATCGTCACCTCCGATCCGATCGTCGATCCGGCGTTGTTTATGACCAGCATCTATACGGTTCCGGACCTGTGGCTTACCATCGAAGCCAGCGCGACATCGGCCACCAACCTGGAATGGTTTGTGACCCAATTCTGCGCCGAAGAAAAGACTGAGGCCGACAGGCGCGGGATTTCGGTTTACGACGTGTGCAGTGAAATGGTTGACAGCCTGCCGCCGGGCGGCAGCGATATTATTTTCCATCCGTTCCTTTTCGGCTCCAACGTGCAGGCCTCCGCCCGGGCGGGATTTTATGGTATTGCCGGCTGGCACACCAAAGCCCACATGCTGCGTTCGCTATATGAAGGTGTTGTCTACGGCCACTTGAGCCATTTTGAAAAATTACGCGATGCCGGCAGCCAGGTAGATGTCGCGCGTCTCAGCGGTGGCGGCGCCCATAGCTCGGTCTGGACCCAGATATTTGCCGACACCCTCCAACTGCCGATGGAGGTGCCGGATGGAATCGAAATCGGTGCCCGCGGTGCAGCCCTGAGTGCCGGCATCGGTGTCGGTGTTTACAAGGACCACGCCGATGCAGTTGCCACGGCCGTTAAAATTGAACGTCGCCAGGAGCCCAACCCCGCAGCAACACCGTTTTACCTGGAACGTTACGCCGAGTATAAAAAACTGCTGGAGTGCATGCAGGAACCCTGGGACCGCTTGAGTCGGCTGAAGCAGGGGGAGCAATCGGATAGTGAGTGATGCGCGTATTGTGGCTTCCGTTTGATACCTTCCAAGTTATCATATTTCAACCCCATGGAATAATGGAGTGTTGGAGTATTGGAGTAATGGAAAAAAATCAACATTCCCATACTCCAGTACTCCATCACTCCGGCCGGAAATGACTGAAATGCTGAATCGCAAAAAAAATAAGGATAAATAGGATCATATTTCCAATGTCGACCCCCATGCTAATATTTGACTATGACGGCGTACTGCTGGACTCGGTCCGCGAGATTGCCGTAACCGCCTACAACATGCTCAACAATACCATCATCACCCGGCTGGACCAGCTACCGCAAAATGCCCTCAAGTTGTTTCTCTGCAACCGCTTCCATGTCCAGCCCATCGGCGACGCACCGGTGCTGATGAAGTATTTCCTTGAGATCGGCGAAGATGATCCGAATAAACTACTGAGCCCTCAAGAATACGAAGCAATCATAAAACAGGTCGATGAACCGGTTGCTGCAAGAACAACCCGTTTTTTTGAAACGCGCAATTTATTTAAAGCCAAAGAAATAAACGCGTGGATAGAACTGAATGCGCCGGTTCAACCCCTCTGGCAGATCATGATTGAAAAGCCGACTGAAAACCTGGTCCTGCTCACCAATAAAAACCGTGAAGCGACCATCTCGCTCAGCAGCCATTTCGGCCTGACGATCAGCAATGACAATATTTATTCGGGCGATCACGGCACCACCAAAATCGAGAACATGACGCAGATCATGCAGCGGTTCAGGCAGCCGACCTATGCCTTCATCGATGATTCCGTCAAAAACCTGCGCGAACTCGACGAGCACTTCAACAGGGAAGAAAAAACGATTTCGCTCATTTTTGCAACCTGGGGCTACACCGGACCGGATGACGCCCGGACGGCAGAGGATTTCGGTTACCAGGTAGTGACCATCGATGAATTTGCAGAATCGATGCAGGCAATTTGACTTCAGGCTATAGATTTTCCGGAATAATAATGAATAATAAAGATTACTGGGTCCGAAAAGAGGCTGAAATTGGAGAAACCGTTGATGCCAAATTCTATTGTAACTATTTGAGCGGGGACTGGCCTGTCAAAGGTCCCCTGACGGGAGTTCTATATTTCAGCAAAACAACGCTGTTTTTCCAAAGTTTCTATTCTCCCAAATCATTAGCATCTATGTTTCAACTACGCCGTCAGGAGGGCCTCTCAGAAAGTCAAGCTTTCCAAATGCCGTTGAAAGATTTGCGGTGTTCTTTCGACGAATCACCGAAAAACTTCTGGAGCAGGCTGTTTGCGGCGCCCGAGCAACCGTTCGTTATCCATCTCACGGACGGTGAGCGAGAAACAGGCAGCTATCAGTTTAGTGTTGACCGGAATAAGCTGAAGACGATTGTGAGTCTGATAAATAGTAACCGTTCAGGAGTTCGGGGTTAATAGGTATGGCGTCAGGGAAGCCATGAATTATTCAAGATTGCGATGCATTTTTTCCATCTCTTCCGGCGTGATTCCTTTACGATCTCTAAAGATCATAATGATCATGTCAAAGGTGATTAAAAGCGCCTGCTCGAAAAGATTGCCCATCGGTTGCACGGAGGGTACGACATCGGCCGTGCCCAGATAAACGGATGCCGGCACGAATAAAATGAGATCCGCTAACCCCGCGGTCCTTTTGTGCGGATCTCCGGTGACCAGAGCGATTCCGGCTCCACGTTTTTTGGCGGTTTCAACAACGTAATGAATATGTCCGATTTCGCCGCTGCCGCTGGTTGCAATCAAAAGGTCGCCCTGGCCGATGCCCGGCGTTGTGTCACCCCAAATCCAGTGGGCGTCAAGCCCCATATGCATGAGTCGCATCGTAAAGGCCCGGGTTGCCAGCCCCTCTCTGCCGGCACCGATCAATATGATTCGTTTTGCATTGCCAATGGCTTCGATAAATGCTTCCACCTGTAACGCATCTATCTTATCGAAGACCTGCGCCAATTCCTGCGTAATGGTCTTGCCCAACGATTTAATACCTGAATTTTGCATTTGTTTTTACTAACCCTGAATTTGCTCCTAAATGAAATGGATAATTTAAGCCAAAAATATTTTGAAAAAATAGATACCTGAATTTTTGAGTAAAAATCAACAACTCAGTCAATAGCAGTAAATTGACCTTGAATCTCACCAGCGGGAACTTGGATGCAAAATTCAGGTTCAACCACGTTTATTTTTAAAATTAATTGAAATATCAAATTTGGAAGCTTCAGTCAGAATCGGTCCCCGGCGGTTATGAAGTTCAAAAGCATCACCCCGAAAGATCACATTGGCGATCCAGACCGGAACTTTTGCGTCATTGTAGCCGATGACATACATAAAGAGACCGGGTGCGCCGTCTTGAAGATTAAAATATTTTGAATTTTCGCCATGGATCAGGGTCGACAAAATCGTTTCATCCACCCCCGCGATATTCAATTTAAATTTTTTGGTTATAATATCAAAGAGGGAGCCTTTCAAAGCCTCTTTCCGAAGCCCCGGACAAAACCGCTCGCGTAAATAATGGCTTTCCAGAATCAACGGGATGTCATCGGATAACCGCAGACGCTTCATATAGTATAGTTTTTCGCCTGGAACCAAATTCAGGTTATTGGAAACTTCCCCGGATACTTGGCTGGCTGTCGTCTTTTTAAACTGCAGAACTTGGGTGGAGGGCTTTTGACCGGATGCCAGCATTTTATGGCTGAAGCTGACAAGATGACTGGTCGGAAAATGCTTGGGCTCGTCACAGACAAAGGTCCCTAAACCTTTGCGCAGCTCAAGGGTACCCTCGTCAATCAGCTTGGACAGGGCCTTGTTGGCCGTGACCCGACTGACGTCAAATCGCTCGCTGATCATGCGCTCGGTTAAAAATTGATCGCCGACGCTGTATTGCCGGCTGTTAATCAGTTCACGCAGGATTGCACTTAATTGCATGTACAATGGATCTTTGACGAGTTGATGTTTCGCCACGGATGACCTCGTCTGTAATTTGTATGCATTTACCAGCTTAGAAACTGTATCCAGATAATTTCACTAACTTTAAACGATTGAATATTTTCGATTGAAGATTGAAGATTTAAGGTCCGCCTGCTCCGGATCGATCTTAACCCTAACATTGCATAAATTCTTGTCATCTAGCTTGGCCGATATGTCTGAGATCGTTGCTTTTTCCGGGCAGATGCTGGATGCTTGATACTCGATGCTGGATATCTAACAGTACACGATCGGTGAATTTCAACGACATCCAGGATCCAGAAACCAGAATCCAGGATCAGTCAATACTTTCAATGGTCTTCATTGCAGCAGCGAAGTTGGATTTCAATATTTTATGCAACTATAGGGTTAATAAAGGACGGAGCGAAGCGACATCCACTCCGCCTTCGGCGGATCAATCTTCAATCTTCAATTTAAATTTACATTACCGGGTGGCTATTCCACTAAATAACGTATCCAATACGCTCCGTATATGTCAAGTTTTATCAATATTATACCTAATTCAGCCGATTCTTTTCGACCTGATTCTCACATTGCTGCCGCAGACAGGAGACAAGTAGGACTTTTGGAAATCAACATAACATTCTGAAATTAATATACTAAATCAGTACGATATAAAATCAATACATATTTAAAGCGTAGCTTAAAATATCTTGACAAACATACATTGGTGTAATAGCCAATGGCCGTGGTTAGTCCACCTATTCTCATTTCACCCTTGTTTAAAAAATCGACTTTTCAAATACAGTACCATGAAGCTCAGGAGGTCAGAAAAATGGGTTATCTCTTAGGTATCGATTTAGGGTCAACCTCAACCAAAGCGGTTGCCTATGACTTGGCGGGCAACATTGCGGCCTCGCACAGCGTCCCGGCCGAAACTAAACATTTGGACTCGGATCATCCGGACTGGGCCTTCTGGGATCCGGATATAGTCTGGAACAGCACGATTGCCATTATAAAAAGTGTGTTGGACCAAATCGGCAATGCCGCCGAAATCGAGGGGATCGCGGTGACCGGTATGGGCATGGACGGCGTGCCAATGGATCAAAACGGTCAGTGGCTCTATCCCTTTATCTCATGGCAGTGTACCCGCACGGAACCGCAGAGCCGGGCTTTCAGCCAGAAAATCGGTGCGCAGAAAATCTTTAACCTTACCGGCAAACAGGTGCTCCATATCGACACAATTTATCGCCTGCTCTGGATGAAAGAAAATCACCCTGAAATACTCAATAAAGCCGACAAATGGCTGCTGATAGAGGATTTCATAAACTTTATGCTATGCGGCCGCCAGGCCACTGACTATACCATGGCATCCTGTACTTCTTTGTTTGATCAGAAAACGCTGAAATGGTCGGATGAGCTTTTTGAAAGCGCCGGACTGGACAAAGCGCTTTTCCCGGAAGCGCTGCCCAGTGGAACGGTGTTAGGCGGGGTCACCGCAGGCGCGGCCCAAAAAACCGGATTAAAAGCGGGGACCCCGGTTATTCTGGGCGGACATGATTATATTTGCGCGGGCCTGGCAGTCGGCGCTTTTGTTCCGGATGTCATTATGGATGTCACCGGAACCTGGGAAATTATCGTCCGCACCCTGCCCCAGCTCCTCCTGAATGAGGATATCTTCGAGGCTGGCATCAACGTCGAAGCCCATGTTGCCAAAGACGCCTATCTGCTCGCCGGGTATTCGCCCTCCGCTTTAATGCTGGAGTGGTTCCGGGATAACTACGGCTTCGAAGAAAAAGAAATTGCAAACAAAACCGGTAAACCGGACTGGGATTCTTTGATGGAAAAGGCCGCCCAAGCGCCCTGCGGATCCAATGGTGTCTTTTTCCTGCCTCATCTTGCGGGTGCCGGGACACCGGATATCGACAGCCGTTCACTAGGGGCCTTCATCGGGTTAAGTACCACGACAGATAAAAGCTGCATGCTGCGGGCAATTATCGAGGGTGTGGATTATCAATTTAAAGACATTTTGCTTTCCTTTGAACGGGCATTGCCCGGCAGCATTCAAAAGATTGTTGCAGTCGGCGGCGCCGTTCGCAATCAGCTTTGGATGCAAAACAAAGCCGATGTAACCGGAAAAATCATTGAGGTTCCCGCCCTGGAAGAGGCAACAACCCTGGGGGTGGCGCTTCTAGCCGGCATCGGCCTGGGCCTTTACACAGATGAAAACGATGCTTTCCGGCAGACGTATAAAGAAGGCCGGATTTATGAACCGGAACCTGATCGACAGAAACAATATGAAGACTACTACCGGATTTTCAAAAAAATGTACCCGAGCCTAAGAGAAGTGAATCATGATATCTTTAACAGATTCAAATCATAGGAGAACGATATGTCACTGACTTCCGAGGAAAGAATCCTGAAAACGCTAAGGCATGAAGAAGTCGATCGCATACCCACTTTTGAATGGTTTGTGGACAAAAAGGTGATCGAGGCCATCTATCCCGGTTTGAGCTATCAGGGGTTTGTCTACCAAGCGGATCAAGATGCCATCTGTGTTGATTTAAATTATAAAAATGAAGAACTGGAACCCAACATCTACCGAGACGAATGGGGCATCGTAAAAAAAGATACCGGTGAGTCCCATACCTATCCGATTGACGGGCCGCTTAAAACCATGCGGGATCTTGATAAATACGAACCGCCCGATCCCCATGCACCGGAGCGCTATGTCACTCTGGAGTCCGAGCTAAAAGAACACCAGGGCAAAAAGGCCGTAATTCTGCACCTGAATGATGTATTTTCAATACCGAGCAGACTGATGGGATTTGAACACTTTCTGATGACCCTTATTGAAGCGCCGAAACTGATCGAAGGCATCATTGAAATGTGCGTCGAAGTCAATCTGAAAATGGCCGATGAGGCCGTTAAAAGAGGCGTTAAAATAATTTACACCGGCGATGACTTTGCCCACAAGCACAGCCCGATGGTTTCGCCCTCACATTTCAAAAATTTATTTTTTCCGCCGCTTTGCAAGGTCATGGGCGGCTATAAAGATCGTGGGCTTTACATCATCAAACATACCGATGGAGAAATTATGCCCTTAATCGACATGATTGTCGACTCCGGCATTGATTGCCTGGATCCGATCGATCCGACGGCGGGTATGGATTTGGCTGAAATAAAAAAGAAGTACGGCCAACGAATTGCGCTCAAAGGCAATGTCGATTGTGCCCAGACCCTCACGTTTGGCAGCGTCGAGCAAACCATTGCCGAGTCCCAAAAATGCATCGAGGTCGCCGGCCCCGGCGGCGGTTATATTTTTTCATCCGGCAACAGCATCCATTCAGCGGTCAAGCCCGAAAATTATATTGCCATGATGGAAACCCATCGGAAGTATTGCAATTATCCGATTCAGGTTTAGAGACCCGGGTCCATCGGGCCCGGCTTTGGTCCACCCCGGAAGGGTGAAATGGGTAATTACATGTACCAGCAGTGTTCAGGTTTCAGGTTTTCGATTTTGAATAAAACCTGTCCCAGGGAATTAGCAGCGGTTGATTGTCGCACACCGCTTCAACGATGGATTCAGTCAACGGAACCGCCTTTTGGGCTATGGCGCCTTTATCAATCAACTGTTTTAATGTTCGACCGATAACCAGAGCCAGCTCGGCTCCCTCGATGGTATCATCGGGCATATGTTTGGATTTGGCCTCACGGTAAAGCAGGCCGGTGCCCAGCAGTTTTCCCATGCGGCCGTTGCGGCCGGCCTGGCAGGTCACATACAGATCACCGGCGCCCGCCAAACCAAACACGCTGTCAATCTGACCGCCGAGAATTTTAACAAAATAGTGTATTTCCGCCAGGGCCTGGGTAAACAGGCCGGCTGCGAGATTGTGCATCAGGGCGCCGTTTGGGGCCTTCCCGCGTTGCTCCAGTTGACCGGACGCGTATCCGACCGCCAGCGTGTAAAAGTTTTTGAGCGCCGCACAGACTTCGACCCCCATCAAATCGGTGCTGCCGCGCGCATGATAGTACGGGGCATCCACCAGATTTAAAAGCCATTCGAGCAGAGCGGTATCCGGGCAAGCAATAACGACACTGCTCTGGCGGCGGGCGGCCAGCTCACCCGCAATACAGGGTCCACCAACCGCAGCCAGCGGTATCCCGCTTAAACCGTATTGCGTTAGACCTTCTTTGACGGCCTGCGGTAATATTTTGAGCGAATGGCCTTGTACAGCCAGTCCTTTGGTCAGCATCAGGATCGGAACCTGCGGTTTAAGGAGGGGGCCGATACGCGCCACAGCCCAGTCAACACCGGCTGAATTCACGCCGAATACGATCAGCCGGACATGTTGATCCACAATGTCTTCCAGTTGAGTGTAGGAAAAAGCCCGGACATTTTCGGGCAGCTTCACTTTCAGTTTGGGGTGGGTGCCATCAGCACGAACACTGTCAATTATATCCTGGTCAAGATGGGTGCCGACCAAAAAGACTTGGTTGCCCGTATCTGCCAGAAGCTGTGCAAAAGCGCTACCCATAACCCCTGCCCCCAGTACAATTATTTTTGCCATAATTTTTTCGCTGCCTCCTAAAGACGCTGCGTTCAGCGTTCAGCGGGATAGATCTTGGCGGCCCGTCACCGATAGTTATTTGGTTTTATTGCTCCAATTCTCTGAACCTGCTGGTATTTAACACAACTCAATTTCTTATTAATTTTCATGCTAGATCTAGGTAGTACAACATATAGGGATAGATTGCCAAACGAAAAAAATCGGACGTGATGAATTTCGGCGCATTAGTGAGTTGACATCGTCATATGCACCTGCTAAACAATTTTCAATCCCATTTAAATGCAAGTCCTGATGGAGTCGAACTTCTGGCTGAAATATGAACTTGAGGTTTCCCGCCCAGCGGCATCGTCAGAAAAAGAGTCATCCATAGAGCGGGGTAATATGCGTTTAGCCATGCCGCGTTTCATGATTTCCGAGCATCCGTTTCCTTGGCTGTTTCCCCTCGTTGCCATGCTATTGGTATTTGCCGTTTTTCCACTGGTTTACAATATCTACCTTAGCTTTCATGAGTTCGCCATTTTCAAGCGCTCGCTGGTTTATGTGGGTTGGGATAACTGGCTAAAGCTTTTTAATGACACCCGCTTGAATAATGCCCTGTTTGTCAACTTTACTTACACCATCGTCTGCCTCAGCATTCAACTCGTACTCGGGTTTTTGATCGCGCTCCTGCTGGATACCGATGAAAAAGGCTTCGGGGTGATGCGGGCCTTGTTTTCACTGGCATTAGTAATTCCGCCCGCCATAACCGGCATGCTGTTCAAACTGCTGGAAGACCCGCAGTTCGGCATGTTCGCCTGGCTGTTGGAAACGTTTAACGTCCTATCACGCGACATACCGATTCTGGCAACTCCCGAACTGGCGTTAATCGGCGTCATGATTGCCGACATCTGGCAATGGACTCCATTTGTCACGCTGATCTTTTTGGCTGGATTGCGGGGACTGCCCAAGGAACCTTTTGAAAGCGCAATGATCGATGGAGCCTCCCAGTGGACCATCACCGCCAGGTTTACCATACCCATGTTAAGTAAGGTGATCGCGGTGGTCGTGCTGATACGCGGCATCGATCTGTTCCGCACATTCGATTACATCTTTGTGATGACGTCCGGGGGACCGGGCATTCAAACCTATACATTGAGTTTTTATACCTGGAAACTGTTTGCCTCGTCACTGAAATGGGGTTACGGAGCGACGTTGAGTCTATTGGCGCTCATCATCATCAATGTTGCCGCCAATCTATTGATCAAATTCGCTAAAATCAGATGGTAAAGCCGTGTATTCTCTAAAAGCAAGAGTGCTGCGCATCGCTGTGGCCTGGATCGTGACCTTGATCATGGTGCTGCCGATTTATTACTGGGTGACGGTGTCCATTAAACGGGACAAGGATGTTTTCGTATTGCCGCCCAAGCTGTTTAACTTTCAGCCGACGGCGGATTATTTTAAAGCCGTCCTGCTGGATATTTCCCCGGTCCAACAGTCCATCGAGTCACGGGGCTCTTTAGGATTTTCCGGCGGCGGGATGTCTTATATGGTCCCGCGGCTGATTGACAGTATCATTATTGCCGTAAGCTCAACCGTCTTGGTGGTGAGCATCGCCACATTGGCGGCCTTTGCCCTATCCCGCCTGCGGTTTCGGGGACAGCACCATTTCGTTTACATCGTTTTATCGACCCGCATGCTGCCGCCGGTGGCCGTGGCCATTCCGCTATTCTTGACCTATAAATCCATCGGGCTGTATGATACGCATTTAGGGGTGATTTTGGCCCATACCATGATGAACATTCCGCTGGCCGTCCTGCTGCTCAAAAGTTTCTTTGACGATGTCCCCCTGGAAATTGATGAGGCCGCCATTATCGACGGCGCAACATACTGGCAGATTTTCCGTCGCATCATTCTACCGACGATGCGCACCGGAATAGCCGCAACAGCCGTGCTTTGCTTTATATTCAGCTGGACCGAGTTTCTTTTTGTGTTGATGTTGACCGCCACGAAACTCAAAACCGTGCCGGTGGCGACCTCTGCTTTCGTAACTTCCACCGGCACCCAGTGGGGAAGCCTGGCAGCGCTGGGAGTCGCGGCATTGATTCCGGCTTTTATCTTTATTCTGCTCGTACAGAAAAATCTGGTCCGCGGTTTAACAATGGGATCACTGAAACAGTAATCCCGTTTCCAAAAAGGCAGGGGTTCTCTTTTGCGCTAATTAATTTTCTAACTTAAGGGAGGAAAAATCATGAAAGGAAGGGACCAAAAGCACTATCTGGCAAAGTTGGCTGACAAGTTGGCCAAGGGCAAAATCAGTCGGCGGGATTTTTTAAGCAAGGCCGCCAAAGTGGGTTTGAGCATGTCGGCCCTGGGGGCATTGTCTCATCTGCCGTTCAGGGGACGTCTCGGAATTCAAAAAGATGCGCTCGCTTCTACCCAGCCTTCAAAAGAGGTGATGGACTGGATTAAGGATGTGGGCAAGCCCTACCGGGGTAAAACCGTCCGCATGGCGACGGAATCCACGCCGCCCAGCAAGGGAATCGCCGAGCTGGTCAAATCCGAGTTTACGCCGGCCACCGGTATCAACGTCGAAATCGAAGTACTGCCACTCGAGCAGGTGTTGCAGAAGTTGACCATGGACGTCGCCTCCGGCACCAGCACCTATGATCTTTACTATATGGATCAAAGCTGGATGGCCAGTTTCAGCCGGGATACCATCGATCCGCGCGAGCTCTACGCTGCCAACAAAGAGCTGGCTTTTCCCGGCTACGACTTCGATGATTTTCTAAAACCGCTGGTGGACGGCATCAGCATGTACAAAGGCAAAATGGTGGGCGTGCCCTATGACATCCCCATTTTTATTCAGATGTATCGCATGGATGTTTACGATGATCTGGGCCTCAAAGTCGCCACCACCCTGGATCAGTATTTGAAAAATGCACAAATTATCACAGAAAAAAAGAAAAGCCAGGGCATTTACGGTACCACCGGTCAGATGAAATCCGGCCATTACAGCCTCAACTGCGATTGGACGGCCTGGCTGTGGGGTCACGGTGGATCGGTCTTTCGGGCGGACGGAACCTTTTCCGGCAATGACGCCGAAGGCCTGGAAGCCATGGATTACTGGGTCAAGCTCAAGGAAAATATGCCCTCCGGAGTGGATACCTGGACCTGGGACGGCGAGTTTCAGTCGGTGGCCCAGGGACTTGCCGGCCAGGTGCTGAGCTGGGGAGAATTTCTGCCGAGCTGCGATGACCCCAAAAGCTCAAAAGTTTCGGGACTGCTCGGTGTCGCCGTGCCGCCCAAGGCCAACAAACTCCGCCCCCTCGCCCAGTGCGGTTACGGCGAAATTCCCAATGTCGGTCATCAAGGCGGCAGCGCTCTCGGTCTGTCAAAATACTCGGATGTCAAGGATCCGGCCTGGATTTTCATGCAGTATGCGACCTGCCCGGATACCCAGGCCAGGATCTCGGTGCTCGGCGGTGGCTCCAGCCCGATGCGCCACAGTACTTTCAACCACCCCGATGTTCTGGCAGCAGCCGTTGTCGGCGCGGGAACCACCCGACACTTCCCGGTTCAGAGAGAGACCATTGAAAACTACATGGGGTCCGAACCGGATTTGCCCGAGTGGGCCGAAATTTCGAACAATATCATCCCCGTCGAGCTGGGCCGCTTTTTTGCCGGCGAATATAAATCACCGAAACAAACGATGGATATTATTGCGAAAGAAGTAAATAAAACAGTGGGTAAGTAACCTAACCCGAACGAGCCGGTTGTAGCGAAGCGTAAATCCCGCTTTATCGGGGAATTGAAGATTGAAGATTGTCCGCCTCCGGCGGAAATATTTGTGGCTGTCGCTTCGCTCCGTCCTTTTAAATTAGATTGAGGAGCGGAGCGACATCATTATTCGATGTTCAACCACGCCAAGGCGTGGTTCGACGTGCCGCTCTTGAATCAAGCATGTATGGCAAAAATGAATCGAATAACTTCTACTTGAGCGGTTATTACCCGAGTAGAACGGAACAGGGAGCGCAATGAAAGATCTGGTAGTCGGCATCGACAGTAGTACTCAATCCGCCAAAGCGATTGCCTGGACGAAATCAGGAGAATTGGTGGCGGAGGGCAGAAGCCCGATTGAGCTTCACAATCCGCGTTTATATTGGTTCGAACAAAACAGCCGGGACTGGTGGGATTCGTGCCGGGTTGCCCTGCAACAATTAACGGCCCGGGTAAAACCCGAGAGAATCGCCGCTATTTCAATCTCCAACCAGCGAGAAACGGTGGCGTTTGTGAACCATGACGGCGAGGATGTCCGGCCGGCAATGGTCTGGTTGGACGAGCGCTCGCGCCAGCAAGTCGACGAATTAGCCTCCCGGATCGGAGCGGATGTCATTCACGACATCACCGGACGACCGGTCGATATTACGCCAGTGCTCTACCGACTGGTCTGGCTTAAAGAAAATGAGCCGGAGGCCTTCGAATTAACTCAGCTGTTTACGGATGTTCAAGCGTACCTGGTCTACCATTTAAGCGGACAATGGAAAACCGGATGGTTCAGCGCCGACCCGATGGGATATTTCGATATACGTAAAAAGGAATATTCACCAACACTGCTGAATTATCTCGGGTTGGCGGCCACCCGGTTCCCGGAGCCATTGGCGCCCGGAACCAAAATCGGCAGTGTTACGAAACAGGCCGCGCGGCTAACCGGTCTGCTGCCCGAAACCGCGATTTTTGCCGGCGGCGGAGACGGGCAATGCGCTGCCCTGGGAACCAACTGCATCACCTCGGACCAGGCCTATATTAATCTGGGAACGGCGGTCGTATCAGGCGTCTGGTCACCGCAGTGCCTGAACAAAAAAGCCTGGCGCACTGAAATCTCTCCGACGGGGGAAGGATATATCCTGGAAACCTGCCTGCGTTCGGGTGCTTTTCTGATCAACTGGTTTGTGGATCAGTTTCTGCCGGGGAACAGAGGAGAAAAAGACTTTTTCAAAAAGCTGGAGCAACAGGCACAGGATATTCCGATCGGCTCAGACGGCCTGATTACCTTGCCTTACTGGTCCGGAGTGATGAATCCGCATTGGAATCCCAACGGCCGAGGATGTTTTATCGGTCTTTCCGGCGGACATACGCCGGCCCACCTGTATCGGTCGATTCTGGAAGGGATGTGCCTCGATCAGGCCCAGGCTACCACCGGCGTGGAAAAAGAAGCCGGACTGCGGGTAAAACGATTCATCGCACTCGGCGGCGGTGCATCGAGTCCGCTATGGACCCGGATGCTGGCGGATTCAACCGGCAAGGATGTAGCCATTTCCGACACCGTTGAAGCATCCGCTTTGGGTGCGGCTACGATTGCCGCCTATGGCGCCGGGTGGTTTGAATCTTTCAACGAAGCCGCCGCAGCGATGAGCGGCAAAACCAGACTTGTAAAACCGGATCCGAAGACCCGCCAGACATGGGACGAGTTGCTCGCAATATATGGCCGGCTTTTTCCCGACAATGAAGAAACATTCAATGCGCTGATAAAATTTGCCGTTAAGTCATCGAAGGAAATGGGAAAATGACAAAAGAATATGGCGGGGTAGTTAATGAATTGGTTGCCGGTGAGTGGAAGCACCCGGGCACCGGCCAAAGGGTGTCGGTCGACATTCGTTCAATCGTCATAAAGGAAACCCTCGATGGAATGGAAGGCGAGCTGGTTTATCCGCTTCATAAAAATGAAAAACTGGCGGTCGTCTCCGACAGGTACACATATGAAGTGCTCGGCCGGCGAATAGGTTCGGCCCTGCGTTCGGCAGGGTTTGCAATCGAAGAAATTATTTGGAAAACCCCCCACGCCGCCATTGAGAGCGTGGAAGAATTGCGGCACCTGACCCGCCATAGCGACGGGCTGATTGCCGTGGGCTCGGGTACGATCAATGACAGCGTCAAGTATGCCTCTTTTTTAGATAAAAAAACATATTCGGTTTTTCCCACTTCACCGCAACTGGCGTATGGGACACCCACCGCATCGATTTCGTTTGCCGGATTTAAAAAATCGATTGCCGCCCGTCCGGCTCAAGGGGTGTTCTTTGACTTGTCGGTTATCTCCCAGTGTCCAATCCGCTTGACCCGCAGCGCTTTTGCCGATTTGATCTGCCGCACGACGGCCCAGGTCGACTGGTTGATGTCGCATTTACTGTTCGGCACGCAATACCGCAAGCTTCCCTATTTTTTATTGGCCTATGACGAAGACGGACTTTTCGACCACGCCCAAGCCTTGCAGGAGGAAGATTTTGAAGCATTCGGCATACTGGTCCGGATGTGTGCCCTTATGGGACTGGCTATCTGCATTACCAACACCAGCCACCCCGGAAGCATGGGTGAGCATATGATGTCCCACTATATCGACATGTTCTTCAACGATCTGAACCCCAACACGCTGCACGGGGAGCAAGTCGGTGTAACCTCGTTGACCATGTCCCGCTTGCAGAATCGTATTTTGAGCCAGGATATACCACCGGTTCTTGAACCGACTGAAATCAGGGAGTCCGCCATGATTGCCCGCTATGGCAATGAAATCGGGCAACAATGTATCACAGAATTAAAAAACAAAGCCCTGGATCGTATGCAGGCTGACAGGATCAACCGGTATTTGTCGGAAAATTGGCAGCGCTTTGCGGAACAACTGCGGGCGGTGATGCTCCCAGCCGAAAGGTTGTGGGAAGCGATGCAGGCAATTGGCGCCATTCGGACCGGATGTGACCTGGGGCTTCCGAAAGCCTTTTACCAGGAAGTTGTGCTCTATTCCCGCGAAGTGAGAGATCGGTTTACCATGCTCGATATGGCCGCAGATTCGGGGATGCTTGAAGCGTTCGCTGAGGAATGCAGATAATCATTCAGTTTGAATAATTGACCGTAAACCTTTATACGTCGCAAAATTGCATGAAAATTTGACACGGGTCTAATTTGAGAATTTGGGGATTGAGGGATTCAGGAATCGAAGGAATTCTACCCGTCGAGAGCCTCTGGATCGAGCTACCGGGTCGAACGATCGAGAGTTATCCTTTAATCCCTCAATACCTGAATCTCTCAATTTGGCGTTATTAAATATCGAATAACTAATAACAATTGACTCGTCATTGAGCGCTTTTCGCTCAATGAGGGTTATTGGCAGGAAAATTTATGGCATCCGTTGTCTACGAAGGCATTCACAAGAATTTCGGCAAAGTACAAGCGCTGCGCGACATCAATATGGAAGTGATCGAGGGGGAGTTTACCGCCCTGCTGGGACCCTCCGGCTGCGGAAAATCAACATTGCTGCGGCTGACGGCCGGTCTGGAGGCCATCTCTTCCGGCAGCCTGTTCATCGACGGCAAATTGGTCAATAAAGTGCATCCCAGAGACCGGGACATTGCGATGGTCTTCCAGAACTATGCGCTCTACCCGCAGATGAAAATTTATAACAATATTGCCTTCAGCCTTCAGGTGAAAAAAGTCCCTAAACCTGATATCGACAAACGGGTTCAGTGGGCGGCTAAAATCCTGGATATTGAGGATCTGCTCAGCCGCTATCCGAGCCAGCTTTCCGGCGGTCAGGCGCAAAGGGTCGCCATGGGAAGGGCGATCGTGCGGGACCCGAAAGTGTTTTTATTCGATGAACCGCTTTCCAACCTCGATGCAAAATTAAGAGAGCATATGCGCTTTGAAGTGCGTACTTTGCACAACAAGCTCGAAGCCACCACCATTTACGTCACCCACGACCAGGTTGAGGCCATGACCATGGCGGATAAAATTATTGTTATGCGCAACGGCGTCATCCAGCAAGTCGGATCCCCCGCCGAAGTTTTCGACCAACCGGCCAATCTTTTTGTAGCGGATTTCATCGGCACGCCGTCGATTAATCTGATGGAGGGTGAGATCGCTGCCGAACAAGGCCGTCATATTTTTCGCGGCCATAATTTCGTGCTGCCGCTGCCCCCTGAAATCGATTTTGAAGCCGGTCAAAAAATAGTATATGGCTTGCGTCCGCAGCATATCAAAGTTTTAACGGATGATTCCGAGCCCCACCCATACATCATTGAAGCCGAGCTTCTGCTCAGCGAGACAACCGGCACGGAAACACAATTCTCCTTTGATTACGGCGAACAAAAATTGATCGTCGCCAATCAGGGTAGATTCGAGATTCCACCAGGCACCAAATGCCGCCTCAAGGTGGATGTCGAGCGGGCCCACTTCTTCGATCAGCAGAGCCAACAACGCATGCAAGCGTATGGTTAAGCATCAAACATGGCAAGTGCATATAACAAAACCCGGGCCCGGAACTTTATCAAGCATTATCCGAATATTGCCAAAGAAATGGCGCTGCGGACGTACACTTCGCGGCTGATCGGTGCCGATCCCAATCTGGTTCTTCACGGCGGCGGCAACACCTCCGTTAAATTGAAGCATAAAAATATTCTGGGAGAAGATCAGGAGATCCTTTTTATCAAGGGCAGCGGCGTGGATTTGGCGACCATCGAACCGGAGCGTTTTGTTGCCCTGGACCTTACCTTCCTCAAAAAATTCCGCAGGCTGGATAAATTAGAAGACGCTGAGATGGAAAACCAGCTGCAGATATGCAAACTGCTTCCATCGGCATTGAGCCCTTCTGTTGAGTCATTTCTACACGCCTTTTTGCCGCATCGCTATGTCGATCACTGCCACGCCGACAGCATCCTGATTCTGACCAGCCAGCCAAATGGCCCGGATATGGTCCGGGACGTTCTTGGCCCCCGGGTTGCAGCTTTGCCGTATTGCATGTCCGGCCTGCCTTTGGCTAAAAAAGTGGCGTCCGCATATGACCAGAATCCGGACTTGGAAGCGATTGTCATCGGCAACCACGGAATTTTTACATTCGGTGAGGATGCTGCAACGTCATATACCAGAATGATTGACTGCGTAAACCGGGCCGCCGCATTTATAAAAAGCAAAATTAAAGGTCACGCATGGGTCACGCCGCGGGAGGATCTTACCCCTTTTGAGGAAAGTAAACCTCTGGCTGCCGTCTTTGCGCCATCAATTCGCGGCGCCTGTGCGCATCCGGGTCCAGACGGCAGGTTGTGCCGGTTCAGGGTTGAATTCAGAAGCACACCGGATTTGGTGGATGCCTCCCTTTCGAGGGAAGCGCCGACCCTGTGCGATTCAGGAGTGCTGACGCCCGATCACGTGACTTACACCAAAAACAGGTACGCCTACATCCGTTGGCTGCCGGATCAGGTCGACGACCTCGCGGTCACGCTGCGCCGGGAAATTGATAAATTCGTAGCAGAATACCATCGCTATTTTAAGGAGCACGCCGGGTTGGACGGCCGGGAGCGGCAGGAGTCGGACCCCTTTCCGCGTGTATTTTTAGTGCCCGGCCTGGGGGTGTTTGCCCTTGGTCTTTCGCGGCGGGAGGCCGGGGCGGCCGCGGATATTGCCGAGCACACCATCCGGGCCAAACTGCAGGCCGGCGCAATCGGCGCTTATGTCCCCATTGCAGACTCCCATATCTTCGAGATGGAGTACTGGCGCCTTCAGCAAAAAAAAGTGCCCAAACGCCCGCGGCCTCTGCTTCAGGGCCAGATCGCCCTGATCACCGGCGGAGGCGGCGCCATCGGGTGCGGGATTGCCGATCGATTGCTGGCGGCAGGGGCGGCGGTCGTTCTCTCCGATATCGACGAATCCCGCCTGCAAAAAGTTGGCGTTGTCCTCAAGGACCGCTACCCGGCAGGTGAGATTGAAAGTATCCCCATTGATGTGACGGATTACCCATCCGTCACATCGGCCTATGAAGAAATCAGTCGAAGGCTCGGCGGAATCGACATTGTAGTGCCCAACGCGGGCATCGCCCATGTTGCCAGGATCGAGGACCTTGATCCGCAGAAACTGGATCAGGTCATCGATGTAAATTTCAAAGGCACATTTAACACCATCAAAGCAGCCATACCGGTATTTAAACGGCAAGGTACCGGCGGCAACGTGGTGGTCATCAGTTCAAAAAACGTATTTGACCCGGGGGCCGCCTTCGGAGCCTACAGTGCTTCCAAAGCAGGGGCTCACCAGATTTCCAAAATCGCCGCCCTGGAGCTTGCCCCCCTGGGGGTCCGGGTGAATATGATCAACCCGGATGCGGTTTTTGGCGATGAAAATATTTCTTCCAAACTCTGGGACCTGGTCGGCCCGGACCGGATGAAATCCCGCGGATTGGATTATGAAGGCCTGAAAGCGTACTACCAAAACCGCAATCTTTTAAAGGCCGAGGTTCAGGCGGAGCATGTCGGCAATGCCGTCGTTTTTTTCGCCAGTGACCAGACACCGACCACCGGGGCATCGCTTCCGGTGGACGGAGGGATTGCCGCAGCCTTTCCACGATAGCCAGAAACCCCTTTTACGATGTCATACTACCCCGGACTATGAAATCGGAGATGCTCAAGACATGCCAAAACCCTGGGACAAAGAGCTATCGGACATCCTGACCCTGGAGCTTTGTCGACTTATCTTATTCTAAGCTTTATGGCGGCGTATCTCCAATCCAAGATCGGTTGACAAAGTATATGTTTTACTATAAAGGGGAAATTCTATAGGGGGGAAATTCCGGCAGATAACCCGGCTCAGGATCAAAAAAATGCTGAATCCCAATAGTCTGAAAAGAGCGCTGAGGTGAATGGCGCTGAGGTGCTGACAGGCATGTATCGGATTTTGCAGAATCAACTGTTATGATCATCGATCCGGCGGCTGTCGAATCGGCATCGGATTCTCATTTCAAGCGCTTTTCTTCACTTCAGTTTGTTCAATCCAATGTTAACAGTCGTTTCCGTAATATGAAAGGAGGTGCAAACAAAGGTTTTTTTCAAGCGAAAAGAACAACTACAGTAAGTCCCACCAACACGGTTCTTAACCGGTCACAAAAAGGAGGTCATTATGAGCAAGAGAAACCTATTGCTGGCAATCAGTTTGTTCTTGATCATGGCACTATCCACCCCGTTTTTGATCACACCATCCCTGGCAGCGGATCATCCTCTGAAAGGCCAAAAAATCGATATGGCAATTCTCGGTATCGGCGGCTGGCTGCCGAGTCGTCTGGGGGTGGACATGTCGCCCTTGTTTGCCGAGTACGCCAAAAAGAACTTTGGCTATGATGTGAGCTTCACCTTTGCCGAGGCGCCCTTTTCGGCGTTGTTCCAAAAAGCGGCGTCCACCCTGGCAACCCGCTCACAGGAATATAACATTATCATCAGCGACAGCCAGTGGCTGGGCGCTTTTGCCTCGCCCGGCTGGATTGTGAACATCAGCAGGCTGATTGAACAACATCCGGAGCTGGACATCGAGTGGTATGACCCGGTAGTCTGGCAAACCTATATGGAATATCCCGAGGGGTCCGAAACCTTCTGGGGTCTGCCGGAAGAAGGCGATACCATCGCCCTTTTCGTCCGCACCGACCTGTTCCATGATCCCAAAGAAAGAAAAGCCTATAAAGACAAATATGGCATGGAGTTGCCGCAAACATTCGAAGATTTTGAAAATCTTTCCATGACGGATTTTGAAAAAGTCGCCGAGTTCTTTACCCGCCCCGCTGATGGTCTGTGGGGAACGGCCATGCAGTATTCAAAAGAATATGACTTTATGACCATGTACCTCTATCCCTTCATGTTTTCAACAGGCGGCGATATCTGGGATCCCAAAAGCCGCAAGGTCTATGGCATCCTCAACAGCGATGCCAATGCCGATGCCATGGTTTGGAACAAGCGCATGCTCAACTATCAACCCCCGGGAGCCGTCAGCTACGGTATCGCCGAGGAAATCGATGCGTTTACCCAGGATAAAGTTGCCACTGCATTTCAGTGGGCAGCAGTCGGCCTGGCCATGCTCACAGATAAAAACCGGGATCGTGTGATGGTGGTACCTCCGCCGGGCTTCAAGCAAAAAGACGGCTCATTGAAGCGGCTGTATTCCATTGGGGGGCAGCCGTGGGTGATCAATGCCTACAATGATGAAGCCCACATGACGGTCGCCATCGACTTTTTAAAATGGTGGTACCTGCCGCAAACCCAGATCGAGTTTGCCAAACGCGGCGGAAATCCCTGTGTCAAGTCCGTGCTGGAATCGCCCGGCTTTGAAGACATTCAACCGTGGTTCAGGGCCTTTAAATATATGCTGCGCACGGATCGTTCACGGGATTTCTGGCACGAGCCCAAATACTCCGAAATGCTGGCCGCCCAGCAGGAAGCCTTCACGGCCTTTGCAACCGGTCAGATATCTGATCCGAAATTGGGGCTTGAATGGGCCGCCTGCGAGCAGCAAAAGATTCTCTATGAATCCGGTCGCAGCGAAATTAAGCCTCCCAAATCCTGCCGCAGCGTAAGGTTGAGGTAAATGTCGAGCAGGTTTTGATTCGATTCCTAAATTTATGCCGGTGGGCCACGAGTACAGAACGAAATTGCCCACCGGCTTGTCAATTTATACACAGCTTCAAAATAAATTGCGCATGACCTTTTTGATCATTTATATGAAAAAACCAACAGATAAGAATATACATGCAGAACGCCGTGTAGGTATATGCAATGACTTATGGCGTTCTGTATAGGCGGTCGACATGAATAATGATAGAACCACAATTCAGGCCCTCGCCGGTTCACCCAAAGGTATCAGCGGTCGCCTGCGCGCCTGGCGCATGAACTGGATCGACAACTCGCGCTATTTCCCTTGGATGCTGCTGTTGCCGGTGCTGATTTTCTTTTTGCTGTGGAACATCATCCCGCTGTTATGGATGGTGGGAATGAGCTTTTATAACTACTCTTTGATTACCGGGATGCCGCCGCGCTTTATCGGGTTGCGGAATTATTTAGACCTTTACGACAGTTATGCGGTTTGGGGGTCTCTCGGCAAAACATTTATCTTCGTATTTTTTGCGGTGGGTTGCGAGACTTTTCTCGGCATAGTACTGGGCATCCTTTTCTGGGGCAGTACCAATCTGCCCGGCCGCCGCCTGGCGCTGACGATGCTTTTTTCACCGATGGTCCTCACGCCGGCGGCCACCGGGACCTTCTTTCGCCTGATTTATGAGCCCACCTTCGGGATTATGAATTATCTAACCACCCTTATCTTCGGAACTAAAATCGATTTTCTGGGTGATAAATTCTGGGCCATGCCGGCCGTACTTCTGGTGGACATCTGGATGTGGACGCCCTTTATGATTTTAATTACCCTGGCCGCTCTCGGGTCCGTGCCGCACGCTGAACTGGAAGCGGCGGAGGTGGACCGCCTGCCCTGGTTGAAACGCTTCTGGTACGTTGTATTGCCGCATGCCAAATTTATTCTGATGCTGGGAATCGTGCTGCGGACCATCGATGCCTTTAAAGTTATGGATCTAATCTACCAGCTTACCCGTGGGGGGCCGGGCAATACCACGGAAGTGGTCGGTATCACGCTCTTTCGCAAGGCGTTTGAAGGATTTACCATGGGTTGGTCCTCAGCTTTGGCGGTGATCACGCTGCTGATTGCGATCGCCTTTACCTCAATATTTTTATACATTTTAAATCTTCGCCGGCGAGGAGCGGCAACCTGATGCAACGCAACTGGCGTCAAAAAATTTATCATCTGGTACTGTGGCTGGTCTCCATCTTTTTTTTCCTGCCGGTGGTCTGGATTATCACGGGGGCTTTTAAGACCAAAGATGACTTGCTGGCGATACCACCGAAAATCATATTCTCACCGACGCTGGCCAATTTTGTCGACCTGTTCTCACGGCACGATTTTTTTCCTTCGTTGCGCAACAGTTTCTTAATTTCCGCTTGCGCGGTGATCGTGGCCCTGGTAGTTGCCTTTCTGGCAGCCTACAGTTTTTCGCGCTTTAAACCCCGGGGTACTGATTTTTTGATGTTCGTGCTGTTGACCGTTCGCATGGTGCCGGCCGCAGCTGTGGTTGTCCCCATATTTTTGATGTATACGGTGTTCGGCTGGAAGGACGATTTCTGGGGTGTCATGCTTTTTTACGCCATGTTCAGCATTCCCTTTTCGGTCTGGATTCTCAAAGGCTTTATCGACGGCGTCTCTCCTCGCTTTGATGAAACCGGCCTGGTTAATGGGGGATCGCGCATGCATGTATTGTTTCGGGTGATACTGCCCCAGGTGCGGCCCGGATTGATCGCCGCTTTCATTTTTAATTTGATATTTGTGTGGAACGAATTTTTGTTCAACTTCATTATCGGCGGTAAAAAAACTACGATGATACCGGTCAGCCTGGTCACCGGGTCCATCGCACAGGGCGGGGTCGACTGGACCTTTGTGGCGGCGTTGGCAACGGTGTACTTGATACCGCCGTTTCTGGCTATCTACTTCTTTCAGAAATACCTTTTGGTCGGGATGACATTTGGAACGGTGCGGGGTGAAGTATGATTCGGCGTTTTTTCAAACAGCCCTTTGCGGCAATTGTCCAGGGAATACTGGTTATTCTGTTAGTTATCAGTTTTGCGATGATCACGCAGCAGTTCAATGAAACAATTTACCGTATGGGATTTTTGCTGCTGATCGCTTCGACTTTCGTGCAGATCGTGTTCGGCAACCTTCCGCCGGAGGCCAATTTCAAACAGTCTATTAAATTAACAGCCGTCGTATTCGGAATCATTGCGATCGTCTTTGGGCTGGGAATTTTTTTAGCCCCCCACCTGGTCAATCTGGGACGGAGGTAACGCGATGATAGCGATTGAGCTTCGCACCATAGCGAAAAAATACGGTCTGACACAGATCCTGAAAGATGTCGACCTGAGCGTTGAAGCCGGCACGTTTACGGTCGTTTTCGGCTTGCCGGCCTGCGGCAAATCGGTGCTGGTGCGCCTGTTGACCGGTCTTGAAAAACCAAGTGCCGGCCAAATTCTGCTGCGGGGCACCGAAGCAACCCGGATTGATTCCGGTGGGCGCAACATCGGCTATGTGCCGCAGTCCTTTGCTTTGTATCCGCATTTCAGCGTCTACGACAATATCTCATACCCCCTGGATCTGATTAAATTCCCCAAGCCACAGATTGACCGTGCAGTCAGACAAATCGCCGAGCAGCTCAAAATCGATCATCTCCTGGGCAAGAATCCGGATCAGCTCAGCGGGGGTGAAAAGCAGCGGGTGGCGCTGGCTCGCGGGGTCGTCAAACAAACCGACATTTATATCCTGGACGATCCGCTGGTGGGTTTGGACTTTAAGTTGCGCGAGCAGATGTTTGATGATCTGAAACAAATGCAGCAATCGCTGGCAGCCACTTTCCTGTATACGACGTCTGATCCGCTGGAGGTGCTGGCGTTGGCCGATAAGGTGGCCGTCCTGGATGGGGGCCGCATCGTTGAGGCCGGTGATCTGGCGGCGCTTTACCGACGGCCGACCCACATCACTACCATGACCCTGCTCGGTTTTCCGCCATCCAATCAGATTGGCGGCGAATTGTTTACCCGGGCAGACCGGCTGTGGTGTCGCACGGGATTGTTTGATTTGCCGGTAAGCATGACGCCGCCTGCCGATCTACCGGCCGAAACCGGTGATGTGCGGGTGGTGATCCGACCCGAAGATATTCATCTGAACCCGGATCAGGATGGTTTGCTGAAATGTCAGGCCCAGGTCGTGCTGCTGGAAGATCTAGGGGGCGAGGTCATTGTTTACCTGGAAGTAAACGAGATACCGCTGGTGACGGTCATCAGCCACGCTGAAGACCATTTGGTCAGCAATGATAAGGTAATGGTCGGTGTGCGGGCTTCAAGAGCCGTACTTTTCATATCTGAAACCGGTCAAAGAATTGGACAGGGAGCCGAGTAAAATGCCGGAAGTTCGCCTGGTCGACATACACAAAAAATATCCGGGTGTCATCGCTGTGAAGAACGTCAGCATCACGTTTACGACTGCCACGGTCACCTGCCTGTTGGGTCCTTCCGGCTGCGGCAAAACAACCATGATGCGGATAATTGCCGGGTTGGAAACACCCACTGCCGGTGACGTTTTTTTCGACGATAACCGCATCACCGATCTGCCGGCGCGCAAGCGCAAGATTGGCATGGTATTTCAATATCCGGTGGTTTACCGCAACATCAGTGTTTACCGCAACATCGAACTGCCGCTGCTGGAAGAAAAGCTGTCTGAATCGGAGCGCAAAAAGCGCATCCAGCAGGTGATCGACATCCTGGGACTGGAAGACAGTGTCGAAAAAGAAATATCGCAGCTGGACGGCGGTACCCGTCAGAAAGTGGCGATTGCCCGCACCGTTGCGCGACAGCCGGCGGTCATCCTGTTTGATGAGCCGATTACCAATGTCGATGCGGAAGCCAAGGTGCAGCTCAAACGCGCCCTCAAGGAACTCACCCGCCAACTGCGCCAGACCATTATCTACGTCACCCACGACCAGACGGAGGCCATGACCCTGGCCGATCAGATTGCGTTGATGAAAGAGGGCGAAATCGTTCAGTTGGATGCCCCGCGCAAGCTTTACAATCGACCGGACGATGTGTTTGGCGGTTGGTTTCTGGGAAATCCCGGCATGAATTTCTTCGAACACAGGGTCGAAGCGTTGGACGGCGGATTGGGTCTAAAGTCGCCCCTGTTTCCCGGGCCCTTGAAAATCTCGGGATTAAACGGCCAGGATCGCATTACCGTGGGAATCCGTCCCGAACACGTCAAGCTCGGGCGTGAGCCGTCAAATTTTGCGGTTGGCGGCAATGTCCGGCGTAAATTCATTGTGGTCGGCGGCCACTACCTGGTCAGCGTCGAATTGGGTGACAAGATCATCAAAGTCAAAGTCGACCCGGTATTGGGTCGTCAAATAGAGATTGAAGTCTGGGTGGAGTGCCCCCTGGACTGGATAACCTTGTTTGGACCGGACGGTCGCCGTCTCGATGCGAACCTCTCGGTGTAGAAAATTCGGGTATGGCCTTAACTTGGGCCATTTAATCTCTCACAGAGCTCACAGAGTACGCAGAGAAAAATCAAAAAAACTCTGTGATCTCTGCGGGCTCTGCGAGAGAAAGGGTAAATGTTTAAAATTGTGCAAAATCCTAATGGCCGAAATTAGAACCAATCCCGAAAGTTCCAAGCACCAAACATCGAATTTGAGATTTATTTCGTACTTGAAATTTGGAATTTAGACAACGCATTTTGATAAAGTAAGTATGATGAATTCAATATAGTTCTTGTAAATTAATTATTGGACATAAAGCCAAGCGAAAGGAGACAGCATATGGCCAAAGTAGTGAGCCTTGGAATTCAAATTGTGGACATACTCGGACGACCGGTGACAGAGATTCCGGAGGGACAAAATGTGGCACTGCTCGAAGAGATCCGGATCACGGTGGCTGGAACGGCGGCCGGAACGAGTATTGACCTAGCCAAGCTGGGTGCCGAAGTTTATGCAATGGGGGCCATCGGAGAAGATGAACTCGGCAATTTTCTACTGATCACAATGCAGCGCTATGGCATCGATACCAGTTGTTTAAAGCGTAAACCCGGGGTGCAAACATCATCCACCATGCTTCCGATCCGGCCGAATGGCGAGCGCCCGGCCTTGCATGTACCGGGGGCCAACGGAGAACTCGTCTGGGAGGATCTCAACCTGGATGTGATTGCCGCCGCCGACTTCCTGCACATGGGCGGCACATCCCTGATGCCCAAGTTCGACGGTGAACCGACCCGCAAAGTACTTGAATTTGCCAAGCAGAATAATGTTACCACCACATTTGACCTGGTGGCCATGCAACGGCCGGATTTGCTGAACCTGATCGAACCGTGCCTGCCTTATGTGGATTACTTCATGCCCGGCTTCGAAGAGGCGATCATGATGTGCGGACTGACCGACCGTCAGGAGATAATCCGCTTTTTCCTGGATCGCGGCGCCAAGCACACCGTATTTAAAATGGGTGAGCAGGGCAGCAGCATTGCCTTTATGGAAAACGGCCAAATCCAGGAAACACGAATACCGTGTTTCAAGGCACCGGTCGTCGACTCTACCGGATGCGGCGATGCTTACTGCGCGGGATTTATCATGGGACTCTCAATGGGATGGGATCTTGCAAAAGCCGGTCGGCTCGGCACCGCAGCGGGCGGTCTGGTCATCCAGGGTCTCGGGTCTGATGCCGGCATCGTTGATCTGGATCAAACGATTGAATTTATGAACACGGCCGAGGAATTGCCGATGAATCAGTAATACAAATGACAGTACCGGCACGGGTGTGATCTATCCGACCGACATCACATTTTTTTTGATCAAATATCATCTTGACACTGAAAATGGGACGTGCTAACCAAATGTTCATATTTCACCAAGGCGGAGAAAACGAACAAATGAACGAAATGACGGGCAGATTCAGCCATAGCGATCTCGTCAGCCGAATTGCCTGGTTATATTTTATCAAAGGCTTTACTCAGCTCCAAATCTCTCAACGCCTGAACATCTCCAGGATGCAGGTTCAGCGAAGCCTTTCAAAATCGAAGAAAGAAGGTTTGGTTCGGATTCAAATCAACGATCCCCGCACCACCTGTTTTGAAATTGAAGACGATCTTAAATCCCGCTTTTCCCTCGTCGATGCGGTTGTTGTCCCCACTCCGCGCGAAAAAAATGGCATCAAAAGCGCTTTGGGGTATGCGGCTGCCGCTTACCTGCTCAGACATGTCTCCGACAATCAGATCATCGGAGTGGGATGGGGAACGACTCTTGACAAGATGTCTAGATTTATCAGCGGAAAGTCGCGGCAGAACATCCGGATCGTTTCTCTTGTCGGCGGGTCGGGAAAAAAAGCCGAAGAAAGTCCTTATGAAGTCGCGTTTAAATTTGCAGATGCACTGAAAGCACCTTGCTATTACATCTCAGCACCTGCCATTGTTGATTCTCCTGCCAGCCGCTCAATTTTAATTGAGGAAAAAAGTGTGAACCATACGCTTAATATTGCAAAATCTTCAGATCTCGCTATTCTGGGTATCGGAAATGCAGATGAGGATTCGACCCTTATTGAAGCGGGACTATTATCCTCGCAAGAAATCAAAAAACTCAGAGCAAAGGGTGCCGTCGGCGATATCTGTGCCCATTTTTATAGCCTTCAAGGGCAGCCGGTAGATCAAGGTTATATGAACCGGGTGATTGGACTGGGTTTACAGGACTTACGGAAAATTAAAACCGTCATCGGAATCGCCGGCGGAAAAAATAAAGTCGCTGCCATATTCGGGGCCTTAACCGGCGGACTCGTGGATGTGCTCGTTACGGACGAACAAGCGGCGGAAAATATATTAAGATAGTCATAATCTAGTAAACATAAAATAGCGCTTCCCGATTATCAAATTATTACCCATTACGGAATGGCGCACGGTATAGGTTAATTTTCGATCTAAATCAGTGCCGTATGATTAATTAATTATGCTCGGTTTTTTACTTTCATTGTCATCAGCGCCACGGGCTGGATACGAAGCTCAAGAGAACAACTCCAGAGAAAAGGGGGGATGCGGTTATGCACTAATTGAGAATACAAAAATTTTCATTGAGGTGTTGGATAACATTGCTTCTTTCATGAGAATTACCTGCTGAAGGAGGCATGTGAGGTCTGATTAAAGAGAGGCGATTTATCAGTAACGAGAAAGGAGAACCAACATGGCCAAAAAATGTGTTTTAATTATCTTTGCTGTTTGTTTCTTAGTGGCGATCCTTACCATTTCTTCCGCCACAGCTTTTGACTGGAAAAAACACAGCGGAACCAGCATCAAGCTTTTGTTGAACAAACACCCGTATACGGACGCCTTGCTCGCGCATCTGAATGAGTTTACCGACCAAACCGGTATCACGGTCACCTATGATGTCTTCCCGGAGGACGAGTATTTTGACAAGGTCACGATTTCGCTTTCCAGCAAGTCGCCCGAGTACTCAATTTTTATGACCGGAGCCTACCAGGTCTGGCAGTATGCGCCGCCGGGCTATATGGAAGATCTCAAACCTTATATGGCAAGCAAAGAAAAAACCGGTCCGGAGTGGGACCAGGCGGATATATATGAAAACCTTCTGGCCTCGTTAGCCTGGGATCTCAAACCGGGCTCACCGCTGGGAGCCGCCGATGCAAAACAATGGGCGTTGCCCTGGGGCTTCGAGACAAACACCTTGATCTACCGCAAGGATATCTTTGATAAACATGGCCTCAAGCCGCCCAAAGACCTGCCCGAGATGGTTGATCTTAGCGCCAGGCTAAAGAAACTTGAACCGGACATGTACCCGATTGCGGTGCGCGGAACCCGCTCCTGGGCCACCATTCACCCGGGATTTCTCTCCGCTTACAACGGGTATGGCGCCAAAGATTATGGTCCGTTTCCCAAACCAACGATGAACTCCCCCAAAGCCGTTGAAATGACCCGGCTGTGGGTGGAAATGGTCAAAAAATACGGGCCCAAAGCCTGGACGTCCTATATCTGGTATGAGGTGGGCAACGACCTGGGACAGGGCCGCGCCGTCATGATCTACGATGCGGACATTCTCGGTTATTTTCAGAATCAGCCGGGTGCCTCGAAAGTCTCCGGCAACCTGGCCTGGGCTCCCGGTCCCGGTGCTGTCGGCGCCAAACCCGCGCCGAATATGTGGATTTGGTCCCTCGGTATGAACGCTTCATCAAAAACCAAGGACGCCGCCTGGTATTTTCTGCAGTGGGCCACCGGAAAAGACTTCCTGTTGAAGGCGGTCAGGGGTAAATATTCGCTGGTGGATCCGGTCCGCAAATCCATCTGGGCCGATGCTCAATTCCAGAAAAAACTGGAATATTTCACAGACTATTACAAAACATTCCAGGAAATCATTCCCACCTGCAAAGTGTATTTCACGCCGCAGCCGATGTTTTTTGAAACCACCACGGAGTGGGCGGCCACGCTGCATGAAATCTACAACGGCAAAGACCCCCAGGCTGCCTTGGATGCCTTGGCCAAAAAGCTGTCAAGAGCTCTGAAACGTGCGGGATATAAGTAGTACCGCAACGCACAGGCCTTCGCGGGTGAGATGCCGGCGAAGCCAGGGACATCAGCCTAAAGTAAAGGCTCGCAGCGTCCTAATTAGCCATCGAGGACGCTGTGAGCCATTCACTCATTAACCATGTAATTGATCGGTTTAAAAAAATCTGAGGAACAAGGATTCATGATGGAGGCCACAAAAGTAAGTCGTCAAGCTGATACCGATGGGTCGGTCCGTATGTCGCCAGCGACTTCCCAACCCGCCGTTAAAGGCGCCGGTAGTCGAAAAAAATATCTCCCCTACCTGATTGTTTTGCCGGCACTGGCGCTTACCCTGCCCGTGCTGGTTCCGTTTATCCAAAGTATCTACTATTCCATGACAACCTATTCTCTGACCAATCCCATTAAGAATTTCATCTGGTTCGAGAATTATGTATGGCTCTTTACCGACCCTGAATTCTGGAATTCGGTAAGAGTGTCCTTCGTTTACGCCGGCAGTGCGGTCGGCATCGAACTGCTTTTAGGGCTGCTCATCGCGGTCTTATTAAATCAGGAGACGCTATTGGCAAAAATCTTTCGTCCGCTGCTCCTGATGCCTTTAATGATTGCGCCCATTATCGGGACCCTCATGTGGAAGCTGATGATGAGCCCCGAATTCGGCGTGCTCAATTATTTTCTCTCCTTTGTTGGTGCACGGGATTTTCAATGGGCGTCAGCTGCCAATAGCGCCATGTTTTCGGTGGTGCTCATCGATGTCTGGATGTTTACCCCCTTTATCGCCTTGCTCCTGCTGGCGGGCCTGCGGTCCATGCCGGCCCCGCCTTTTGAAGCCGCGATGGTAGACGGCGCTTCAAAGTGGTTCATTTTTAAAAATTTGACCATCCCGATGCTCATGCCCTTCATTATCGTTTCGGTGGTGTTCAGGCTGATCGATTCGCTGCGGCAGTTTGACATCATTTTCGGATTGACCAAAGGTGGACCCGGCTCGACGCTAATGAATTTCCAGGTATCCGCCTATACCACGGCCTTTACCTATACTAAAATTTCAGACGGGTCGGCCCTGATGTTTATCAACTGGCTCATCGTTTATATTATCAGCATGTTCCTGGTAAAATTCTGGCGCAAAAGCCAGGATCGCCTTTCCTAGACGGAGGCTTGTCAAACATGGCAATATCAAATTCTAATTCTCGTAAAAGAAAAGTATTTTTCCAAAAGCTGGTAGTGAACCTTCTGCTTCTCGTTTGCTTTGCCTTCCTGCTTTTTCCGGTTTTTTGGGTCACCTCGATGGCCTTCAAGAGTCACGACGACATCTTGACCTGGCCGCCGAAATTCGTCTTCAAACCAACGCTTGAAAATTTCCAGAATATCACCACGGCGGTCCGGACCTACCGCGTCGGTGCCGTCAGCAGTGACTTTTTAAAAGGATTCGGCAACAGCCTGGTTGTGACGACTTCGGCACTCGTCCTTTCTCTGCTGACCGGAATTCCGGCTGCCTATGCCCTGGGAAGATTTCGCTTCAAGGGCAAAAATGACATCGCCTTTACTTTCCTGACGTTTCGGTTTGCACCGGAGCTGCTGGTGATCATACCGATCTATTTGATTTTTCAGAAGATAGGGCTATACGATACTTATTTCGGGCTGGTTTGGGTTTACCAGTTGATCACCATGCCGATGGTGATTTGGATTTTAATGAGTTACTTCGAAGATGTTTCCGTCGAACTGGAACAAGCCAGTCTGGTGGACGGCTTTTCTCTGTTCCATACATTTCGGCGGATTATCCTGCCGTTGGCAAAACCCGGAATTGCAGCTGCTTCGCTTCTGGCCTTTATCTACGCCTGGAACAATTTTATTTTTGCACTGATACTGGGTTCATCAAAAGTTCAGCCGGTTACCGTGTCCGCCTTGAAATTCATTACCGCTGAAAAATTGCGCTATGGTGATATCGCGGCAGCTTGCATCGTGGCAGCGATTCCAATTTTAATTTTGGCCATTTACGCCCAACGATATATGGTTCGCGGATTAAGTTTGGGTGCCGTTAAAAAATAAGACGCTATTGAAAATTCGGGGTTGACTATGACTGTTGTCGCTGTTCGAAATGTCATCAAAAGCTATGACGGCGCGCCTGCGCTAAACGGCCTGGATTTCGAGACCCGGGAAGGAGAATTTTTTGTTCTCCTGGGACCTTCCGGTGCCGGCAAGACCACTACCTTGAAAGTGATCGCCGGACTTGAAGATCCCGATGCCGGTGAGGTTATTTTCGACGGGCAGGTCATCAATACCGTGCCTCCCAATGAGAGACCCGTCGGGATGACATTTGAAAGTTATGCGCTCTATCCGCATTTCTCGGTTTTCGAAAACCTTGCCAATCCGCTGCGGGCGCCCGGCAGAAAGTTGCCGGCCGCCGAGATACGGAACCGGGTCGACAAAATCGCCAAAATACTTCGCATCGATCACCTCTACCATCGTCGTCCGGGCGAGTTGTCCGGCGGGCAAAAACAGCGTGTTTCACTTGGCCGGACGATGATCCGCGAGCCTGCCGTATATCTGATGGACGAACCGCTATCCCACGTGGATGCCAAGATCCGATTCGAGCTGCGGATTCAGTTTCATCGGCTGGAAGCGCTGCGGAATTGCACCACAATTTACGTCACCCACGATTACGTCGAGGCGTTATCACTCGGGGACCGGATCGCCATCATTGACACCGGCCAAATTGTCCAGGTGGGCACACCCAAACAAATTTACCATCAGCCAAAGAATGTTTTCGTGGCGCGGATGGTGGGCCAACCCCATATCAACCTGCTGGATGCAGCCTTGGAAGTCAATGGCAACGAGGCATCGTTGATAATATCGCAAGGGGGATTCAGCATCCCGCTATCAGCAAAGTTGCGTCAAATATTGGAACAGGTCAATGCCCCGCAGGAGTTGACGGTTGGAATCCGCCCCATGGACATCAGCATCAACTCGGAGGCGCAAAAAGCGACGGCCCGGGTGCGCAGCGACGTTTTTGAACCGTTCGGCTCTCTGGGGCTTCTTGCGGTAAAAGCGCAGGATATTTATCTTGAACTGCTGCTGGATCCCGATTTGACCGTTGAACCCGATTCCCCGCTGGGTGTCGATTTCAGGGCAGACAGATTGATCTTTTTTGACCCGGATTCCCAAAATAATTTGCTATGGAACGAGGATTATAATGGCTGAAGTCGTTTTACGGAATGTCAAAAAAATTTACAGATCCAAAAGAAAAAGGGAAAAAGAGGAAGTTCTTGCCGTCCAGAACTTGAACCTTACGATTGAAGACGGAGAATTCCTGGCGCTGCTGGGACCCTCCGGCTGCGGTAAAACCACGACCCTGCGAATGATTGTGGGGCTGGAAAGCATTACCGCCGGAGAAATTTTGATCGATGGGGCATTGGTCAACGACTGGACTCCCGCGGAAAGAAACGTTGCCATGGCCTTTGAAACTTACGCCCTGTACTCTCATCTGAGTGTCGGTGAGAACCTGGGGCTGTGCCTGAAAGCCAAGGGCGTCCCCGCGGACGATATCCGCGAACAAGTGAATCAGATGGCAGCGGTTCTTCAAATCACAGATATTCTGAATTCGAAGTCATCCGGCCTATCCGGCGGTCAACAGCAGCGGGTGTCGCTGGGCCGCGCCCTGATTCGCCAGCCCAGCGTCACCCTTTTAGACGAGCCCCTGTCCCATCTGGATTCCGCCCTGAGACTGGAAACCCGTATCGAGATCAAGCGCATCCATCAGCAGTTAAAAAGAACCTTCATTTTTGTGACCCACGATCAGATGGAAGCGTTGGCCCTCTCCGACCGGGTTGCGGTGATGAATTTTGCTGAATTACAGCAGGTTGGCACCCGCCAGGATCTGTTTGAAAGGCCGGCCAATCTGTTTGTCGCCGGTTTTGTCGGGGAGCCCCCGATTAATATTTATCCCGACAGCACGATTCAAGACATTAATGGGGATCGATATGCGGTCTCTGAAAAAGGAGAGTTCAGTTTTAAGCTCTCGCCGGAAATGAAGGCTGTGCTTGATGCCCGGCATCGAGAAACCGTAACCGTCGGTGTCCGTCCGCAGCATTTGAGTCTTTTCCCCGGAGCAGAAAAAGAATCCCTCACGGCCAATGTCTCGGTTTTTGAATTTCTAGGTGAGATCGGAAATTTGACGATGAGCAGCAAAGATCTGGACTTAAATGTTCTGGTACCGCCTGATTTTGATACACGGCAGGAAAAAACAATTGAAACCTATTATGATCCTAAAAGGATATTTCTTTTCGATTCGGAAACTGAAAAGAATCTATTTTTCGAAATCGATAAATAATTATATTGAGACAATCCAGCGCATTATTTAAGGAGGACTACCCATGCTGACCAAAGGTGTCGTAATCTACGGACAAGAGGATTTTCGCTATGAAGATGTCGAAATCCCCGATCCAGGCGAAGGCGAGGTCCTGGTGGAGATCGAAAGCTGCGGCATTTGTGCCGCAGATCCCAAGATTTATTATGGCAACGCTTACTTTGCCCAGGTTGCCTACAGCCATGCACCCATTGTGGCGGGTCATGAATTTATGGGACGCGTCCTGAAGCTCGGTCCGGGCGCCGCCGAAAAATTCGGACTGAAGGAAGGCGATCGGGCCATCGCCGAGAACATTGTGCCGTGCGGAGAATGCTACTGGTGTAAACGGGGTCAATACAACCTTTGCGATCCCCACGCCGTCTTCGGTATCGTGGGATACAACGGCGGTTGGGCCAAGCACATGCTCTACCCCAGCGGCAGCCTGGTTCACAAGGTCCCTGAAAATGTCGCCTGGGCCGATGCAGCGGTTATTGAGCCCTGTGCCTGCGCCTTGCATGGGGTCAATCGGGCAAAAATTCAATTTGGTGACACCGTGGTTGTGATGGGCTGCGGTCCCATCGGAATGTTCATGGTTCAGGGAGCCAGGCTGAAAAATCCCGCGCGGCTGATTGCCGTCGATTTGGATGATCACCGCCTGGAGGTCGCTAAAGACCTCGGGGCCGATATGGTCATCAACCCCGCCAATGAAGATGCCGTCGCAAAAGTTAAATCCGTTACGGAGGACGGAATCGGCTGTGATGTGGTGCTGGAAGCTGCCGGTTCGAATAAGAGTGTCAAAGCGGCCATTGATATGCTTCGCCGCGGCGGCCGTTTGATGGAATTTTCAGTTTTTGCCGAGGAAGTCTCCTTTGACTGGTCGATTATCTCCGATATAAAAGAGCTGGAAATTTACGGTGGACATCTCGGTTTTCACACCTACAGCCCGACCATTGATTTTATGGCGCGCGGCCTAATCACATCCCGCGGGATCGCTTCGGATCCGTATCCCCTGGAGGATTATAAAAACGCCATCGATATTTCAAAAGGCCGCAAACAGGGATCCATCAAAGTGCTGATGCAGCCTTCCTGATCCCGGCCGGCATTCAGGTTCTTTCTGGCAACATGTTGTCTGAAACCGGAGCGCGAAATAAAATCACGGCGACTTTTATTTCTACTTGAATCTCAACTTGCGCATATCAGAAAAGTAATCTATGGCGGCTGGCGGCAGCTTTTGAATCTCCTCACCGGTCGCCAGCGCGTGATAATAGATCTGAGCAACATTTTCCAGCAGTTCCGAATTTCTCATGGCGCGCTGCATGTCGGCCCCCAGACTTAATGCACCATGATTTTGAACGAGGTAGCAATGACAGGCATTGCCCAGTTTGCCGGTGACGTTGGACACTAGCTCCGGACTGCCGGAAAATGCATACGGTATGATTTCCACCTCGTGACCGATTTCAACGGCAATCTCATCAAACAGGGCCGGAATCGGTTTGTTGATAATCGCCAGGGTGCTGGTAAACGGCTGATGGGTGTGAATGACGGCATTGACATCAGATCGATGCTGGTAAACGCCGACATGCATCGCCGCCTCAATGGATGGTGATAAGCTACCCTCGATGGAGTTGAGATCTAAATCAATGACACAGATATCCTCAAGGTCCAGCGAGAAATAGGACCGTCCCGAAGGCGTGATGGCAACGATTTTTTCACCCGGCACTCTCACAGAGATGTTTCCGCCGCTGCTCAACTGACCCAGATACCCATGCTCGGCCAGCCAGCGGCTGCTGTCTAACACCTCACGTCTAATACTGCCGTAATTTCTCATGACAAACTTCCTTTCATTATCTTTAGCAGTTTCAATAAGCATGATTGAATATCAGATCTTAAATACGTGCATCCAGTCATCTATCTCTACCCCCGGCAATTCAAAGTAACCCGTCTGGTAAAAATCAGTGACCACCTTGGCAATCTCTTTGACCGGCGAACCTTCGACGGCCGCCTCCAGACGGCTGACCGTGTTCTTCGGAAAACAAAAAAAGTCACCGGATATGGCCATTTCCTTAAACCGCCCGTCCTTAACGAAAAATTCAGCTCTTAGCAAACCGCCGGTTGCCTTGTGCATTCGCTGAACCACTTCAAACCCCGACCGGACTTTCACGACCCGCCCGCGGATTTGTTTACCCCTGCGGTAAAGCCAATCATCGCCCATCATCGTCAATTTCAACGCCTGCATCATATCGGTCAGCAGGCTGTCTTTCCCCGCAGGGTTCATGGGACCCAGCAACTTTTCGAATTCTTCGGCCAGCATATTGTTCAAGGTATCTTCATCCCATTGGTCGGATTGCGCCTCACCGAGTTCCCGGCGAATCGTGCTCAAGTTCTCTTCGATGGATTTTTTGACCTTATCGCGAAATTTTTCATCGGGAATTTTCAAGACCCGTGCCATGGTGTCATAGTCAAAATCCAAGATGAGGTTGCCGACAAACACAATGCTGTCACCGATTTCCCCGGCGCCGGTTCCCGAAATTTTACGGTTTTGGACGACCAGGTCATTGACCGGCTTATATTTGGCCGGGATGCCGATTCGGTGGTGAACATCGATTACGGGTTGTAGAAATTTTTGATAAAACGCGTCGATGCGTTTGGGGGCGATGGGGTTGTTGCGTTTGAGAATCAGGTGAAAGAACAGCTGGTTGCCATCCAGAAAGACAGCCCCGCCACCGACTTCACGGCGAAAGATCGGAATGTTGTGCGTACGACAAAATGCCAGGTCAACCTCCTGCGCTAAATCCTGCTGATATCCGATGCAGACGTAGGGAGAGGCCGGTGAGACAAGGCATAAAGCCTCTCTGCCCAGCAAAGCCAGGGAATGATAGATAAGCTGGGTTTCTGCCCAGGGGATCTTTCCTAAGTTAAATAATTCCATGGGATATACGGCTCCTCACATACGCTTTGATTGCATTACGGGCATATTTCCTACTAAGGTTCAATGGTTCAAGGTTCAGGGTTCAGCCCCGCCGCTGGTCGCGAGCGTCCAGTCTGATCGTAGAAAAAACTCTGAAAAAGCGAATATCGAATATCGAAAAATGAATGTCGAATGTCGAAGTAAGGTATTCTATCTATCTTTAAAAAGACTGAGAGAAGCGAAACCACTCTTCGACATTCTGCGGTTCGCTATTTTATTTTCATGTAGTTTCATAAGTTTACCCGTCTATCGCTTTTTGAACGAGCTGAACGATGTCCATCACTTCTATGCCCAGTTTGTTGCGGCGAACGTATGTGTTCATGGTGCGCACACACTGCTGGCAGGCGGTTACGACGGTCTGTGCACCGGTGCCCGTCACCTCATCGATCTTTGCTTTGGCGATCTCGCCGGACAGGCTGCTGTCAATCATCTCCAGGTTGCCTCCGCCGCCGCAGCACAGGCAATTTTCTCGATTGTGAGGCATCTCAACCAGCTCAACACCGGGAATGGCGCCGATAACCCGGCGCGGGGCATCATATTCCCGGCTGCCGCGACCCAGATCGCAGGGGTCGTGGTAAGTGACGGTCAGATCGAGCGCCTTGAGGATCAAATCACCACTGCTGATCAATTGGTGGAGATACTGGGTGACATGATAAATTTCAAAATCATGCGGATAATGTTCTCGCCACATCTGGTAACAGGAAGGACAGGCAAACACCACTTTGCGGGCACCTTTGGCCTGCACCGCTGTGATATTGTGGGCGATAAGGTCTTTAAGATTGTCGCGCAATCCGGCGCCCAACAGTGGAAACCCGCAGCACCATTCTTCTTCGGCCAGCAGGGTAAAATCCACCCCGGCGGCATCGAAAACGGCTGACAGCGCCAGGGGAATCTGCTGCGCCATGGGAAAATAGGCTGCCACACAGCCCGTAAAATAGACCACATCCGCCCGGTCTTTGACATAGCCGTGCTCGGGTGGATCCCGCAGATCCTCGACCCAGTCCGCACGTTCTTCATTGTCTTCGTCAAAAACATTGTGACTGCCGGCCACGTTTTGCCGGATCATATCCACTTTCTTGGGGTAAGCCGCGGAGTGCACCAGGTCCTGGCGCAGCGACAGCCACAGGTCACGCAGCATAATTCCGGAGGGGCAGCTCTGCTGGCAGCGCCCGCAAAGCGTGCAGCGGTAAACGGTTTCACTGAACTGCTTGAGCTGCTCGGCTGAAGGTGCCCTGCGGCCAAAGAACCGCCGCAATATTCCCGAACGCGACCGCATGATCCTGCGCAGCTCAGCAAGGCGATAGATACCGGACAACTGTCCATCTTCACTTGCCGACACCGCCGGACAGACATCAGCACACTGGCAACAGTTGGTGCAAGCCTCCAGCTGAAAAATTTCTCTAATGCTATAGTCGCTTTGGGACATAGGTTTTAGACATTAACCAATGGAAAATTATCATGGCTTTTACCACCCCAAGATCATTTACCTTCTCACAGTGGCGCAGGGCACACGGCGAAAGGCGCAGGGGAAAATCACATTAATAACAAGAATTGGCTATTTTATAGCTGATGAAAAATTCTCACCCAATTAGTTTAAATTAAGAAATTGTCCGCCTAAACCATTGCGGCGCAGCCGCAAGACGTAAAAGCGCGCAGCGATTTTATTTTTTATATTTTTCGATGTCGGCCAGCATCCATTTCTCCACCGCCTCCGGCCCACGAATCAACTCATCGATTTCAGCCATGTCGGAAGGTTGGATCTTATACATCCAACCGGCCCCGTAGCAATCTTCATTGATGATGCTGGCGCTGGCTTCCAGCTCTTCGTTGCTTTCGACCAGTTCCCCGTTGACCGGGGCGAAAATTTTCCCCAGCCACTTGCCGGATTCCACTTGAGCGAACTTTTTGCCTTTTTTAAGCTTTTTGCCTTCAAAGGGCAGCTGAACATACACGATTTCGCCGGCCATCTGCCGGGCAAAATCATCCATTCCCATCACCAGAATGTCGCCCTCGACCCGGATCCAGTAGTGATTTTCCTCATAGTAAAGATTGTCGGGCATGTTGTAACCCTGGATTTCCATAAATCAGTCTCCTTTTTTTGGACAGGATTGACAAGATTCACAGGATTCAGTTAAATTATTAGGTAATATCAACCTGGATATTAATAAAGCAATTGATGTTGTTCGAAAAGCCCCAATTGGTCAGATGCAATTCAATTCTTTACAAACAATCGTCATTGCTGGCTGTCATCAAGATCTTCACGAAAAAATATCCTGTTTATCCCGTTGATCCTGTCAAATAAGAAATGCTCGAATCCATTCATTTTCTCTGATCTTTCAATCAATTTTGGGAATTCGTTGCCGCATTCATCGCCATAACTATCGGTGCCATGATCATATGCAACATCCGGCTGAACGGGAGATAAACGATAAATGCGCCGGTGAGAACCGCGTGCAGGTACCACACGTACCCGTAAATGCCCGTCAGCTCGAAACCGGCCAGCAAACGGCTGATCGCGTCACCGACAAAGGCATAGGACGCACCATCCGGACTGCCCGTCATGGCCATCCGCATACCTTCCAGAACGAAACCGGCTATCATGATACCGCCCAAAAGGGCATAGGCCGGCCAGTCGGCCGCCGGCAATTTGGAAAATGCCGCATCCGACCGCTTCTCCACCCTGCGAATAATCATGCCGATAATGCCTACTATGACCATCATGCCGCTGAGGTCAAATAAAAAAGCGTTCAGCGAATCATTTTTGTCCAGCATCGCCCAGGTTGCGGACCACTGGGGCCACTGCAGTGAGGCGATCAGTGCCAACAACCCCCAGATGAACCGGAATAAGAACGGATAGAAAATCAAGGCATGCAACAACCAGCGTTCCTTTGATATCCGGAAAAGACGGCGCTGCAGCAATCCGTCCAAAATCAGGCTGTTAACTATCGCCAGGATCCGCCTTGAAAAAATGGCACCCGAAACCGCCCTGATCGATTGGGCCAGCTTGGGCCCGGTGCCGACCATTTGATTTCCGCCGGAAAACCACACGGATCCGATGACGATCAACCCGGCGCAAAAGAGCAGCAGCGATAGCGCCGTGACGGTGTCGCCGACGGATAAGGTCGCCGCATGGCACGGCATACAGATAATGCTTTTGGCCGGAAGGACCATGGCAGCCGCACCGATTTCATTGTCACGGGTGTGACAGCTGCGGCAGGATTCATCCTTTTGCGGCATTTGCATCTGGTGAATCGGACTGACCCGATCCGCACGGCGAGGACTGCGCCACCCAATCTGTCTGCTGTCTGGATCTCTTGCCGGCTCTATGCCGTTGAGGTGGCAGACGCCGCAGGTCACGGCGGCGTGCAGGTCGTGGGTTTTCTTTTCGTCGTGAGGCCGGTGGCACTGACTGCAGGCCCCCGGTGCCTGATCGCCGTGTTCGAAGGCCGCGGCCCGGGGGTGACAGACCAGGCAGTTAACATCCGTGTGCGGTGTCGAGGCATATCGTAGTTCATCAATCAAGGGAAATGAATCGACCTGACGATTTTCGGTGCTGTGGCAGTGAAAACAAAGATCAGCGGTTTGGCGCACGGTCCGGGATTCAGCGCCGGATACGGCCAGGTGACACGCCAGGCATTGCTGATCTACGCCTGCAAATTCAGGCAGTTTGGCTTGAAAATCGTGGCACTGGCTGCATTTTTCCTTGACCGGCCGGCTGAGTATCGCCCCGGCGGTATCCTCGCTTTCACGGACCTGATAGTGCGGATTGTGACACGCAATGCAAGTGTCAAATCGCTGCCAGGGCATCGCATCCTGACCGGCGTGGCTACCTTCGACGATCTCCTCAATTATATCTTCATGGCAGGCCGCACAGTGGTCAGCTTGAAAAAAATCCGTTACGCTTCGATTGACATCGGCCGGATCCGGATGGCGGCTTTTCATGCTGATATTGATGTGGCAATCCTGACAGGACAGCTGTCCGTGAACGGATATGTGAAAACGCTCATGGTCAATCAGCCACGAACCTTCAACGCCGGCCGGTAACCACAGCAGGTTAAGAACTGGAATCGTGACTATTATGAAATTTTTCCAGAGAGACATTGTTAAGGTTTCAGGTTTCGGGTGTCAGGTGTCAGGTGTCAGCAACTGAATTCGAACCACTGTGTCAAAATCGTTCGCGAAAAAACTCTCTTCCACCGTTGTTGGCCAATAATTGCAACCCAACTGGTGCTATTTATTCAGCTGTCAGGATTCAGTATTTACTGACACCTGAAACCATTGACCATTATTCCACTTTTCCGTTCCCCACAATATCCTTTACTTCTTGGGCAGGTACAAGGCCCATTTTTCAGCATCCCGGGCGGCATCGACCACGGCTTCCGAAAATGTGGGATGAATCCGCATACTGGCGGCCAGCTCATCCGTGGTATATTCCAGCTGCATGGCCAGCACGGCTTCACCGATCAACTCGGTGGCATGCGGACCGACAATATGCACCCCGTAGATGATCCGGTATTCGGAATCGGTGACAATCTTTACCGCCCCGAAGGTTTCATTGCGTGCGATGGCATAGCCGTTGATGGAGTATGGAAAATAGCCGACATCAATATCCAGGTCCTGATTCTCAGCCTGCTCTTCGGTCAGGCCCACCGAAGCCACTTCCGGAAAAGTCCAGGTGCCCCTGGGAATCAGATCAAAGGCAAACTTTTCTCTCTTGCCCAGAGCATTCTCGGAAGCCTTCAGCGCCATGGAGGATGCGGCGTGGCTTTGCATGGTACCGCCGGTAACATCGCCGATAGCATAGACAACACGATTGGTTGTGCTCAGATATTCGTCCACACGGATGGCGCCGTCCTCGTTGAGCTGGATACCGGCCAACGCCAGGCCCAGATCGTCGGTATTCGGTTTACGGATACCCGCCAAAACCCGTTCGACTTTAACGGTACGGCTTTTCTTTTTGCCGGCAAGTTCACAGGAAAATTCTTTTTTAGACGCCTTGACGGATGCCAGACTCGAGCGGGTGATGACTTCAATACCGTCATTATTGAGGGCTTGTCCCAGTCTTTGGCCCGAATCTTGATCTTCATGCGGCAGCACATGCCGGTTTTCGGTGGCCAGGTAAACCTTGCTGCCGAAAGCGTTCAGCAAAGTTGCCATCTCGACGTCAATGGTTTGGTCACCATAAACCAGGACCGAGGCGGGCACCTGCTGCATGTCAAGAATTTCGTCAGTGGTCAGCAGCGCTTTGGAAAGCCCCTTGATGTCCGGCACCTCGCTGTGCCCGCCGCTGGCGATGACAAATTTTTTAGCCGGGTAGGATTTGCCGTCGACCTCGATCTCGGCCGGGTTTTTAAAGGCAGCATGGCCTCTGATGACTTCGATGCCGTTATTTTGCAGCAGGCCCTCCATACCCAGCCGGATTTTTTCGCTGCAGCTGTTCTTGTTTTCAATGATGGTTTTAAAGTCAATCTTTTTGACTGCTGCCTGGATGCCGAAGGCCTCCCCCCCCTGCACGCGGCGCAGGGTTTCAGCAGCCTTCAGCCATGATTTAACCGGAATGCAGCCCCGGTTGACACACACGCCGCCCAGTTGATCTTTTTCCACCACAGCGACATTAGCTCCCAGCTGTGCGGCCCGAATTGCAGCGGCATAACCGCCAGCGCCGCCTCCGATAACAATCACGTCATGCATGAATTTCCTCCACTATAAAATTCGGGGCCACGCCCCGATTTTTAGTCCCGCTTTCAGCGGGTTTATAGAAAATATCATTGCTGTCCAAAATAATTTGAAAATCAAATACTGCCTTTAATAAAAACAGGCAGTTATAAACGGGAAATTAGTGATTTAGAAATCAGGTTGTACCTTTTCAAAGTCGATGCTGTCCAAAACCCTT
>Ga0209260_10000021_pt1 | contig 135829 bp, 144 predicted proteins | sample WorMetTypGCAVOLI_FD_187421 | JGI IMG/M metagenome (GOLD analysis project Ga0209260, IMG submission 187421) | Marine gutless worms symbiont microbial communities from Max Planck institute for Marine Microbiology, Germany - Olavius algarvensis... ...
GATCGAATCGACCTTTGGCACGATACGCCACCGGACGAAGCGATCAAAAGGATGCCTAACCCGTGATGGCATGCTGCACATGATGTTCAAATTATCAGCATGTGCAGAGAAAACCTGGCGCAAGCAGCGGGGATTTAACTACCTGGCCAAGGTGATAACGGGAGTGAAGTTTAAAGATGGAATCGAGGTGACGACGGGCAATCAGGTAGCAGCTGAATCAATATCCAAACACCAGATTTGACGAGAACTCGTATCGATCTCAGCCAACGCCGTTCCATGGGAGGGGACAAGGGGTCCGTGATTGATGGTGCTTACCAGCGTAAAGCGTAGCTCCTTGGGTATTTTGGAGTCACCGCCATCGGTATCCGGAGCCTGTGGTAGCGGCAGTACCAATTCGGTATTTGCTTGGGCGTCCAGCCACCCTCTCTGATACTGGTGTGTTGCGACTTGAAACCCGCTTAACCGTAACTGTTCAACAATACCGTCGTACTGTTCTTCGGCCTTTCCACCCACGTAATTCGGTGCAAACCCGAACACGCCTGCCAAAACGATGACGACCACCACGACTATCTTTTTCATTGAGATCCCTCTGAGATGACGGTTTGGGATAGTCTAGCAGCGGATGGTGGGTTCGAGCGTGCCCGGCTCACGCTTTTAGTCGCAAATCGTGTCCGATGACGAGTTTAGTGATTGAGCAAAGGTACAATCTGATGTAGATAACGCATCTCAAGGTGAAGCTCCATTCCATCCCTGAGAACAGGCTTGTGTGTTTAGTGCTGAGGCGTGAAAGAGGATTATGCGCTCGAAAAAAGAGATCTACGTCAGTATTGATATTGAGGCCGATGGCCCCATTCCCGGTCCCTATTCCATGTTGAGTATCGGCGCTGTCGCGTTTACACCGGAAGGTGAAGAGGTAGGGGAGTATTAGGCGAATCTGATCCCCCTTCCCGATGCGACGACTCATCCCTCGACCATGGCCTGGTGGGAGAAATTTCCCGAGGCTTGGGATGCTTGCCAGGTCAATCAACGCGATCCTGAAGAGGTGATGCGGGAGTTCACCCAATGGTTGGAGGAGTTGCCCGGCCTGCCCCTGTTTACCGCGTGGCCCGCGACCTAGGATTTCATGTGGGTCTATTGGTACTTGATTCAATTTACGGGAAAGCGCCCATTTTCCGAACACGGTGTCGACATTCGGACTTACGCCATGGGTATGCGCAAACGCGAGTTTATGAAGTGCGGTAAAAACTATCTGCCGCAACGATGGTTTCCGGATCAAAGCCATTCGCATATTGCGCTGGAAGACGCGCGGGAGCAGGGGCTGATATTCATCAATATGTTGCGAGAGAACGTGGCGCAGTGAAGTACCTCTCTCGATCGTTCGTTCGTCTTCGCATCAAGGTCGTCGACTCATGACACGACATGTCGGTATCGTTGCCTGTTCTGCTGAAGGAGCTGCGCTCTGGTACACTACGCTCTGCGTGGAGGGTGCAAAAATACTTGGCCCCCATGCGCACCCGGAAGTCTCGATGCATACCCCATCTCTCGCGGAGTACGTGAAATGTCTCGAACGAGGTGATTGGCAGAGTGTCGGAGATCTGATGTTGACCTCTGCCAACAAACTCGCACACATCGGCGCCGAGTTCCTTATCTGTCCCGACAACACGCTCCATCAAGCCTTCCCCTACATGAGCACAAAATCACCTCTTCCCTGGCTCCATATCGCTGAGGTGGTGGCGCGTGAAGCGAGGGAACACGGTTACCGTCGCGTTGGAGTTACCGGAACGCGTTGGTTGGTGGATAGTGAGGTTTATCCTGAAAGGCTTGCCGCGGTCGGTTTGGAAACTTTGCGCCCGGATCCAACCGAAAGCGAAGAGATCAATCGTATTATTATGGGTGAATTGGTCTATGGCATTAAACGACCCGAGAGCATCGCTTACTTTCAAGGAGTGATCCAGCGCATGAAGGGCGCCGGTTGCCATGCCGTTATACTCGGTTGTACCGAAATACCGTTAATCATCAACGATTCCAATTCACCGCTGCCCATTCTCGATTCCACGCGACTGCTTGCTCGTGCGGCATTGCGTGAAGCGGTGCACGGCGGCGGTGATTGATGATAGACAGTGCCTGGTTTCAACGAGTGGGCGAACCATCGGCGGATGGGCGCCGTACCGTTTTGATCGGCATCGATGGTGAATTAGGCGCCGGAAAAACCACCTTTGCCGAAGCGCTTTCCCGCCAGACTGGAATCCGTTGCCTGCATCTCGATGACTATCTGGACGCCGGACGCGGTGTCTATGTCGATGCGCTTGATTTTCGCGCTATAGATGCAAAGCTCAAGGAGAGGGAGGGACCGGTTATCGTCGAAGGGGTCTGCCTGCTCGACACGCTGGCTAGATTAGGTCTGGTGGCCGATGTTCATTACTTTCTACAACGACCTTCCGATGCGCCCCTCTACCCAAAGAACTCCCCCATCGTTAACGAGGTTCGGGGCTATCTCCGGAATTCCAACGCCAGGTACCGTGCAGATGAAAGGATCTGTATGCCGTTCGGACAGACCAACCAGTTAGATGTGGATATCGCCTATATCAAGGCGAAAACGATTGTCAGTGCGCTTCTCGCGTTAGGGGGTATCGCTGCGATCTTCGTCGGCGCCTTCGTATTGAGCGCCGGTATTCAAGCGGAGAATAGTGCCGTGATTCGCGTGATGGGCGCGGAAGTCAATGCTAAGGGTGTTGGCGGTGTGATACTGGCCTCTTCCGTGCTATGGGGATACTTTGCGTACCTTGCCAGGCCGAAGTACAGTCGCCGCAAGGAGAGTCGCAGCAACGTCGCTCCCGATGGGAGTCGTGAAACGTACGAATTCGAAAGTTCCACTATGGCGGTAGCCGATCCGCCGCGCGGAGCAGAGCAATAGAAAAAGCTGCAGTATGTCTTAATGACGATCACGCCGGTATTAAACACAAGGCCCTAGCAGGTATAACGTGGCAACCAATCTCGATCACATTGTCATCGGTGCCGCTTCTCTCGAGCAGGGTGTTGCTTATGTGAAAGAGCGGTTGGGCGTAGAAATCCCGAAGGGTGGTGAGCACCCTGCCATGGGCACGCACAATCACCTCATGCAATTGGGTGGTGGAGTATTCCTTGAAGTGATTGCCATCAATCCAATGGCGCCTGCACCGTCAAGGCCGCGTTGGTATGGGCTCGATGATCCTTACGTCCGATGCCGGTTGAAGCGAGAACCTCAGCTGCTCACCTGGGTGGTGAATGTGGCAGACATTGTAAGTGTTCAAGCACAGGCGCAATTCTCGTTTGGGGAAGCGATTCCCGTGAGCCGGGGCGATTTGAATTGGCTTTTTGGTATTCCAGATGACGGGCGGCTATTGGCGGGGGGGTTGCTACCCTATCTTATTCAGTGGCAAACCGAGGTGCATCCCGTCGGGCGTATGCGCGACATGGGTTGTCGACTGAGGGGGTTGGAGATTCACCACCCTCGACCCGATTGGCTTTCATCCATTCTGTCGGCCATCGAAGCGCGGAAGTTTGTCCAATTAGAACGACTTCCGGTGGATGCCACGCCGTTTCTGCAGGTCCACATTGAAACCCCGACAGGTGTCACCACGCTGCATAGTTGTAGCGATTAAACAGGGATTGATCGCTACGCCTGTATTCCCCGTGCAGCCGCTTCCAGGCGTCGAATCCGCTCCTCGATGGGAGGATGGGTGGAGAAGAGCTGTGCCACGTTGCGTCCCTTCAGGGGATTGACGATGAAAAGGTGAGCCGAGGCGGGATGTGATTCAGCCTCTACCATAGGGATGCGGCGATTAGCGTGGTCCAACTTACGTAACGCACCCGCCAGCCATAGGGGATTCCCGCAGATCGCCGAACCGCGCGCATCGGCCGCGTATTCGCGTGATCGCGAAACAGCCATCTGAATCAGACCTGCCGCCATAGGAGCAAGGAACATCATCAGGATGGCGCCGAAGATGTTTCCGCCCCCTTGGTTGTCACTGCTGCGTCCCATGCCAAAGATCATCATGAATTGGGCCATGTTGGCGAGCATGGCGATCGCTCCGGCGAAGGTGGCAGCGATAGCACCGATAAGCGTATCGCGGTTCTGCACATGCGCCAGTTCGTGGGCCATGACGCCGGCCAGTTCCTCACGGCTCAGCAGCCGCATGAGCCCCGTAGTGGCGGCGACCGCGGCGTTTTCCGGGTTGCGTCCGGTGGCAAAGGCGTTTGGGGCGTCGTTTTCGATCACGTAGACGCGAGGCATGGGTAGGCCAGCGCGGTTGGCCAATTCGCGCGTTACTTCATAGAGCGCAGGCGCCTGTTGGGGAGTGGCTTCGCGGGCGCGATACATCTTCAGGACGATTTTGTCCGAATACCAGTAGCTGCCGAGATTCATCACGGCGGCGATCACCAGGGCGATAACCATGCCGGTATTGCCGCCCAGCAGTTGTCCAAAAACCAATAGCAGTGCAGTGAGTCCGGCGAGTAACAGAGTGGTGCGCATGCCGTTCATGGCAGGAGGTAGACCTCTGAGTGGTTGGGGAAACCACTAGATGGGGATCTCGAGACCCGTTTTCAATGGCCGACTCAGTGAAGGCGTGGGTTGAAGCTTGGCCAATAACACCATATATTAGAAAATAATGAAATTCTTAATCGTTAGGAGCTAACCATGGCCGTCGTCGAATTGACCAGTGAAAACTTTGAAGCGACTGTCCGGGACAACGATGTCGTCCTGGTCGATTTCTGGGCTTCCTGGTGTGGGCCGTGCCAGATGTTTGCGCCCATCTATGAGGCCGCTGCCGAGAAGTTTCCCAATGTGGTATTCGGTAAGGTGAATACCGAGGAGCAGCAGGAGCTGGCCGCCCATTTCGCTATCCGCTCGATTCCCACGCTGATGCTGTTCCGGGACAAGGTGGTGTTGTTCCAACAGGCGGGGGTTCTCCCGGAATCCACCCTTGAGGACGTGGTGAAGAAGGCGCAAGAGCTCGATATGGAAGAGGTGCACAAACAGATCGCCGAGCAGTAGGCTGCCGCAAACTAGATCAGCGAATCCAGGCCGTAAAACAGCACAACACCCTCCAGCGTGAGGGCGTTGTGCTGTTCCGGATGGGCTTTCCGCGGGATCGGTCTGTCGCTTAGATCACCATGGAATCGCCGGAAGAGAGCGCTGAGAAGTCGTAGGAACGAAATCCGCTTTCGCCTCCCGACTGCCCGGTTGACCGGGAACGGAGATCCCGCACGCAAATTGTCTTTCTGAGCTCGCGAAGTTGCTCGAGCTTGCCCTCGTCGTCGTCCACGAATACCAGGTCTGCGCGCCTTAAGCGCACTCCGGGCCTCGGCTCAAACCAGCCCGAACCCACCACGAAGGCATTGAGGTGAGTGCTCACTTGTTGGTCGGGTAGTTCGGTATCGAATACGATCGGCTCGAACAGGCCGGGCGCATCTTGTCCGCCGGGTATCGTGAGGCTCGCCGAACGACTACCCAATGTCTCAATCAAGCAGCGAAGTATCTGATCGCCCGCGCGGATTTGCGCAACGGTAAGGCCTTTTACGGCGGACTGTTTCGAGCTGCGGAAGGCTGCTTTCAGAAGATCGTTTCGATGCTCCAGGACGCTGGTCGGAGCCGTTGTGCAGGAAGCGTGCTTTACCAGATCGCTGGAGCGATAGATGCCGGTCGTTTTCAGCGGATCGAGGCCACAGAGGCTGTCGCTGCTCAGATTGCTTACTCCGGCGGCGCTGAGTTTCAGTGTTTCTGCTGGAACGCCGCTCTTCAGCAGTTCGACGGTCGTCATTTCCGCCAGACTGTCGGATGTGAAGGGTTTGCCCAAATAGTTGTTGGCGCCGAGTCGCGCCGCTTTGCTCACCCAGGTGGCATCGGTTCTGCTGGTAACCATCACAAACGGTAGTTGCTGGTGAACGGGATGTTGGCGGATCCAGATCAACAATTCGTCACCACCCATTTTCGGCATCTCCCAATCACAGAGTATGAGCTGGAAGCGGTTGTGTTCGATCAGCTGTTGGGCCTCCAGGCCATGAGTCGCGACGCTGAGACGGAAGTGGGAAAAGCGTTTTTGTAACGCTTTCTTGATCGTATGTCGGATCACGGCAGAGTCGTCGACAATCAGGATATTGGGTGCAGTCATGGTTCTCGGGCTCGTTTCAATAGCGGTAGAGGGTTGGTATTCCCTAGGCGGAGAGGGCCAAGGATCCCCGCGGCTCAGCGCTTGGATCGGTCATCGAATCGTTTAACTCGGAGTCACAGTGACCAGCTGCCGAGACACATCGGGGTGACGAGTTCGCTCTACCTGCGGCGACTCTATCCAGACACTCCAGCAATCCATTGGGTGTCAACAGACGCGATCCACTGGCAGGCGAGGGATTCATCGCATCGCCGCCCTCGATCATAACCAGCTGCATCGTAGCGACAGCCTCACTTCCAAAGCGATGAGCGACCTGCCGGGCGACTGATTTGCGATCGGCATGTGCGGGGGTGATAATGATATGCGGGATCTGCTTTGAGCGCGATGGGTAGTTGGCGTAGCTCAGTGAGCGTCCCCGCTCTTGCGACATCGTCATGGCGGCGGTGACTACCCTTCTCTCTACTAGAGGCATCTCCAGGGGTAGAACGTAAAGGACCGTTTTCTTCGGCATACTGGTTTCCCGACGGTATTAATCTTCACCCTAGTGGTCGCCAGCCCCTTGAGGATTGCAACAGCGCTACGGTGAGGGATAAATTACTTGCATAGACAGGCATCTTTTATGCCATATATCACAAATATCGATATATCGGGGGTTTAGCGGGTTTTGGGGTGATAAGGGCGCCCTAATCGAACCTGCCACCTGACCAATTTTGTCAGTTTCTACCTGAATTTGGCGTGCTGTTGGGGTGAGATTCGAGGGCACTCCCACTGAAAAGTGCGATCAGAGAGAATCAGTGAAGTTTGAGTTCTCTCTACGGTCTCGTGACCAAAATGCGTACTTTTGCGGCAATAACTAAGGATGTTGAATGCGATTTCCTCACACTTTTTTGGTCTCTGCCCTGCTCGGGTGTTTGGTTGGCACCCCCGCCCTCGCTGAGCTGCCTTTTATTGCCGAGCGGAGCAGCGATCTAGCCGCGTCCTTGGAAATCGCCAGGAAAGGCAAAGGATCGGATTATCAACCCCGCACCCGACACCTGCTGCCCGACGGCCGGCCGCGATACACCAATCGACTCATTCTTGAGGATTCTCCCTACCTGATTCAGCACGCGCACAATCCGGTGGATTGGTATGCATGGGGTGAGGAAGCGTTCGAACGCGCGCGCCAGGAGAACAAACCCGTTTTCGTATCGATCGGCTACTCCACGTGTCATTGGTGCCATGTGATGGAGAAGGAGAGTTTCGAAGACACGGGGATCGCCGATATCCTCAATCGTCATTTCATTGCCATTAAGGTCGATCGTGAACGACGGCCCGATGTGGACAAACCGTTTGCCACGGCAGCCCTACTCCTTAACAGGCGCAGCGGTTGGCCGTTATCGGCCTTCGTGACACCGCAGGGTAGACCCTTCTACACGAGTACCTACCAACCGCGCGAGCACTTCGCAAGCACCTTGCGTCGAATCGTCGAGCTGTGGGGGCAAGAGAATGCGCGAGTGAGAAGCGCTGCCGATCGGGTATCAGACGCAGTCACCAAGCTGCTCTCGCAACAAGGCCATGCAAAGCGGGTAGGCGAAGAAGCGATCAGCGCTGCGCAGATGATGATGCAATCCCAATACGACGATCTACAGGGTGGATTCGGCAACGAATCGAAGTTTCCGCGTGAAACCTGGTTGATGTTGTTACAGGATCAGGCGGTGCGTCATGGTGATTCGATGATCAACGAGATGCTGACAACGACGCTGAATGCGATGGCTCGCGGTGGAATATACGATCAGGTAGGGGGTGGGTTTCATCGTTATACGGTGGATCCGGGATGGGAGACACCGCACTTCGAGAAGATGCTCTACAATCAGGCCAATCTCGCCCGGGTCTATTCACGTGCCTGGCGCAGACTAGGCGATCCCTACTATCGATATATCGCGACCGGAATTCTCGATTACGTACTCAGCGAGTTACGTAGTTCGACGGGCCTGTTCTTTTCGGCGACGGATGCCGATTCTCCTGGAGGAGAAGGTGCCTATTTCGTCTGGACTCCCGAACAGGTCAATGCGGTGCTCAACCCCGACGACGCAGCGTTTGCGCTTCAACTCTTCGGTATTACCCCGCAGGGAAATTTCGAAGGCAATACTATTTTGCACTTCAACGAATCTCCGCAAGAGTCGGCCGCGCGATTGAAGGTTGGGATCGGCGATCTCTATGCACGTCTCAACGCGATTCGTGCCAAACTTTATCAGGCGCGGCAGCAGAGACCTGCGCCGCAGCTCGACGAGAAAGTACTGTTGGGTTGGAATGGATTGATGATCACCGCGCTCGCGGAGGCTGGGGAGATCTTGGGCGTGTCCCGCTATCAACGCGCTGCCGAGAAGGCGGCAGAAACCCTTTGGCATTCGCAACGACGCGATGACGGAGGACTCTGGAGAGTCTCCTTGGGCGGCAATCCGTCGATAGCGGGCTTGCTGGAGGATTACGCATTTTTTGCCGAAGCGCTCGTTGCGCTTTACGACCAAACGCAGGATGAACGTTGGTTGAGACGCGCAGCGCTGGTTGTCGATGCCATGATCGAGCGCTTCTGGGATAAAGACGCTGGTGGCTTTTACGTCTCGCCCGTCGCGCCTACTTCGCCGCTCTTCGTACGGGCGAAGGACGGCGATGATACGGCTCTCCCTTCTGGGAATGCGGTGGCCGTTCGTGTACTGGCCCAGCTCTCAAAGCGAACGGGCGAGCTGCGATACCTGGATTATGCGAATCAGACCATTTCAGCATTCGCCGAACGTATCGATCGCACACCGGTTTTGTACGCCTCCACGCTGAGGGCGATGGGGGAGATAGAGTGGGGCGAGGTTGCAGCCCGACAATACACAGCACAAGGTAAAGTCTCGGCATACGCCTTACTGTCGGGTGGTGACGCCAAGGCACCGGTGGTGACGGTCTCTGTTCGCATGGCGCAGGGTTGGCACATTAACGCAGATCAACCCTTGCAGCGTTTCTTGATAGCTACCGAGTTGACGCTGGAGGGTCCGGATGGAGCGTGGGAAGTAGCGTCTTTGGAGTACCCGCATGCCGTACGGCGCACATTGGGTTTTCAAGCCGAAGAGCTGGCACTCTATGAAAATGAGATCGAGATCAAGGCCTATCTCAAACGCAGGAACGAAGACCACGCCGAGCCGGATGCGCTTGTTCGGATGCAGTTGCATCTGCAGGCCTGCAGCGACCGGGTATGCCTGCAACCCGAGCGGATCAGATTGATGCCCTCATTGGCGAGGGGTTCGCCGCTCTTACCGAAACATCAAGTGCTGCGGTAGTTCAATCGACCGTTTCTGCGACAGGTTCGGCGCTTCGCTCCCGGCTCTCCCCCACATAGACACCCACGAGTATTGCGAAGATGGCGGCGGACTGCCACACGTTCAGACTCTCGTTCAATAATCCCCAGCCGGTGATCACAGCAACCACGGGAATGAGGTTGATGAAGAGTGCAGCGCGCGAGGCGGGGATTAAGCTCACTCCATAATTGAAGAGTCCGTAAGCACCCAGGGTCACCAGCGTTCCGAGATAGAGCATGATCCACCAGTGATACGACGAGATCTCCGACCAGGGCTGGGGTTGTTCCAACAGTAAACCCGGCAGGAAGAACACGGCACCTGCAATCGCCTGTAATGCGGTAAGTAACCAGGCACTGTAGCGCTGGGTGAGATGTTTTAGCGTCAGCACATAACCCGCAGCGCACGTCATGGCGGCAAGTTCCAAAACATTACCCAGCAGCGGGTTGGGTGCCTGTTGCGTCGCGTCTCCAGAGAGCGAAAGAACCACCACACCGACAATCGAAATGACCAATCCGGTGACAATCTTGCTGTTCAGGCGTTCTGCCAGAAGCAGCCAAGCGCCCACCGCCACCATCAACGGCACCAACGCGGCAATAACACCGGCTTGGCCGGAGGTTGTGTATTTGAGGGCATAGGCCTCGAACAGAAAGTAAAGACAGGGTTCGCAGACAACCATCAGCAACAGCCACTTCCAGTCACCGGAGCGATAGCGTCCCTTGGGAATGTAGCGCCACAGCGCGACAACCAGGGTCGTGGCGATGGTCATGCGAAGCCAGATCAACGTGACGGGTGCAAAGGCCTGCAGCGCCTCTTTGGTGGCGGCGAAGGAGGTACCCCACACCACTACAGCTCCCGCCAAACAGGCGAGGGGCAGCAACAGGGATCTACGTGGGTTGTCCACGCTCTACGGACGGTTAGTCGAAGGCCCGATCAAACGTGCAGCGCCTCGTCCACGGGGAGTTCTACCAGCGCGTCGCTGCCCTCTCTCAAGCAGCGGCCCACGAAGGCGAGGTGCCTTTGGGCCGCGCTGCGTGCCGAGTCGGCATCGCGAGCGATGATGGCGTCGAGGATCTCCTTGTGCTGTTTGTGGATCGCGTCCCGGCTTTCGCGCTGCTGATAGATCTGTTCCCAATTGTGTATCACCTGATCCCCCAACAGATCGAACAGGCTGCGAGTGAGGTGGATGAGTGCGACGTTGTTGGAGGCCTCGGCAATGGCCATATGGAAATCGGCATCGGCCTTGGCTTCCAGTTCAAGGTCCTGTTTGACGTGCGCCGCCTCGAGATCGGCGAACCGATCTTTGATGGCCTGGCGTACCGTTGGAGTGGCGCGGACAGCGGCGTGTGCTGCAGCCAATACCTCCAGGCCATGGCGGCACTCCAGTACATCGGAGAGTGCTCCTGGATCGTCTTTGATCAGATGGGCGAGGGGGTTGGTGATAGTAGGGGTCAATTCGTCGGCGACGAAAGTACCGCCTCCCTGGCGGCTGTAGATCAGCCCATTCGCCTCCAGCTTGAGCAGTGCCTCGCGTACGGAGGCGCGCGACACCTGTAGTTGGTTCATGAGCTCGCGTTCGGCGGGCAACTTATCCCCTGGCTTGAGGGTGCCAGCCCGGATCAGCCCTTTGAGCTGTTCGGCAATCGTGTCGGATACCCGCGCGGGCTTGATCGGTTGTAGTTGCATGGTGATCTCCCAATGGAAGGGTCAAGTATACATGATAGTTATATGTCAGACCATTTAATTGTTTGTGTTTCAATATTCCTGTCAAATCTGACAATATTCTGGATGCCTTGAAAATATGTTAATAAACAAAGTGATAATGTTGTTTATCCTAAATATCCTCACGTGATGTATCACCCATCGCACCGATTTGTAGTTGACAAACACCGCAAAAAGTTGAAAATGATCCGTCCATTCACACTTAAGACAAAAAGACCATCGTGAATGTGGGCTGACGGAAGTCGCTGTCTGAGATCGACGCGTTTGCCAACCAGACCAAATCACCAAGGGGGCATGAGTAGATGCGTGACGAATACCGAGACGTAGATCCCCAGGAGACACGGGAGTGGCAGGAGGCCATTGACGTGGTGCTGGAGCGCGAAGGGCCGGAACGGGCCAAATACCTGCTAAAACAAGCCGTCGATAAAGCTGCCGCCGGGGGGGCCGAGCCGCCGGATGCGGCACATACTCCCTATCTGAATACGATTTCTGTCGCGCGCGAACCTGAACTGCCCGGCAATCCCCAAGTGGAAGAGCGCCTGCGCGATGCGGTGCGCTGGAACGCCGCAGCCATGGTGGTGCGCGCCAACAAAAAGCCGGCGGCACCGGGTGGGCATATCGCCAGCTACCAATCCTCCGCTGTGCTCTACGAGACCGGTTTTAACCACTTCTGGCATGCGGCCAGCGAGATTCACGGTGGTGACCTGGTCTACATCCAGGGCCATGTGGCGCCCGGTATCTATGCACGCGCTTTTCTGGAGGGACGTATCACGGAAGAGCAGCTGGAGAATTTCCGCATCGAGGCAGGCAGCAAGGGGATCTCCTCCTACCCCCATCCCTGGTTGATGCCCGATTTCTGGCAGTTCCCTACCGTCTCCATGGGTTTGGGGCCGATCATGGCCATCTACCAGGCGCGCTTCATGAAGTACCTGATCAACCGTGGCCTGATCGAGGACCAGGGGCGCAAGGTATGGGTCTTCCTGGGTGACGGCGAGACCGACGAGCCGGAGGCACAGGGCGCTATCGCACTCGCTGCCCGTGAAAAGCTGGACAACCTCATCTTTGTCATTAACTGCAACCTGCAGCGACTCGATGGTCCAGTGCGCGGCAACGGCAAAATCGTTCAGGAACTGGAAGGTAACTTCCGCGGTGCCGGTTGGAACGTCATTAAAGTGCTGTGGGGCGCCAGCTGGGACAAGCTGCTGGCCCAGGACCACAACGGTCTGCTGCGCAAACGGATGGAAGAGGCGGTCGACGGCGAGTACCAGGCCTTCAAAGCCAAAGACGGCGCCTATGTACGCGAGCACTTCTTCGGTAAGTATCCCGAACTGAAGAAAATGGTCGAACACATGACCGACGACGAGATCTACTATGGTCTGATTCGCGGTGGCCATGATCCGCAGAAGGTCTACGCGGCCTACGCCGAGGCGGTGAAGAGCCAAGGTCGTCCCACCCTGATACTCGCCAAGACCGTCAAAGGTTACGGCATGGGTGAGGCGGGCGAAGGGCAAAACATCACCCACCAGCAGAAGAAGATGGGTGATGATCAGCTGCGCAAGTTCAAACAGCGCCTCAAGGTGGATCTCTCCGACGATGATGTGGTGGCGGCCAATTTCTATAAACCAGCCGATGACTCTCCCGAGATGCAGTACCTGCATGCGCAGCGCAAAAAGCTAGGTGGCTACCTGCCGCAGCGCCGCACCCAGGGTGATGTGCTCAATATCCCTGAGTTGTCGATTTTTGAAGCGCTCCTGAAAGAGACCGGTACCCGCACCATGTCCACCACCATGGCGCTGGTACGCGCCATGGTCGCTATCGCCCGCAACAAGGATATCGGCCCGCGGCTGGTGCCGATTGTCCCCGATGAAGCGCGCACCTTCGGCATGGAGGGTATGTTCCGCCAGATCGGTATCTACGCGCCTGAAGGTCAGCTCTACACGCCGATGGATGCCGGCGACATCATGCCTTACCGCGAGGATGTGAAGGGCCAGTTACTGCAGGAAGGCATCAACGAAGCGGGCGCAATGTCATCGTGGATTGCCGCTTCCAGCGCCTACTCCAACCACGGCGTCACCATGATGCCCTTCTATATCTACTATTCTATGTTCGGCTTCCAGCGCATCGGCGATCTCGCCTGGGCGGCCGGCGATCTGCAGGCTCGCGGTTTTCTCATTGGCGGCACGGCAGGCCGTACGACGCTGAACGGCGAGGGATTGCAGCATCAGGACGGGCACAGCCAACTCTTCGCCCAGTTCATACCCAACTGCATCTCCTATGATCCCACCTTTCACTACGAGGTGGCGGTGATCGTGCACGAGGGCATGCGCCGCATGTTCCAGGAGCAGGAGAACGTTTTCTACTACCTCACCACCATGAACGAGAATTACGCGCATCCGGCCATGCCCGAGGGGGCCGAAGAGGGCATCCTCAAGGGCCTCTACCGGTTGAGCGAGGGTGAGGCGCCCAAGGGTAAGAAGAAGGCACCACGGGTGCAGTTGATGGGTAGCGGCACCATTCTCAACGAGGTGATCGCCGCGGCAGAACTGTTGAAAAACGATCACGGCGTCGTGGCTGATGTTTGGAGTGCGACCAGCTTCAATGAGCTGACCCGCGACGGTCAGGACGTGGAGCGCTGGAACCGGCTTCACCCCGAAGCCGAGCCGCGCAAGAGCCACGTCGAACAGTGCCTGGGCGAGAGCGCTGGTCCGGTGATCGCTGCCAGCGACTACATGAAGGCCTTCGCCGAGCAGATTCGTCCCTACGTTCCGCGTGCTTTCCACGTTTTGGGCACCGACGGTTTCGGCCGCTCCGACAGCCGCGAAGCGCTGCGTCGTCACTTCGAAGTGGATCGTTACTACGTCACCGTCGCGGCCCTCAAGGCGCTGGCGGACGACGGTGTGATCGCGCCGGGTGACGTGACAAAAGCCATCCAAAAATACGGCATCGATGCCGACAAGCCCAATCCGGTCAAGGTTTGAGGGAGAGCGAAGAATGAGTATCCAAGAGATCAAAGTGCCGGATATCGGCGATTTCTCCGACGTGGATGTGATCGAGGTGCTGGTGGCGCCGGGCGACACCCTGGCGGTGGACGATCCCATGATCACCCTGGAGAGCGACAAGGCTTCCATGGAAGTTCCGACCCCCGCCGCGGGTGTGGTGAAAGCGGTCAAGGTGAGCGTGGGTGATCAGGTCTCAGAAGGTGATCTGGTGCTGTTGCTGGAGGCCGAAGGTGCGGCCGCTGCCTCACCCGAGTCTCGACCTGAAGAGCCTGTTCCAGTACCCGCTGCTCCGGCCCCGGTTGCCGCTGCATCCACTTCCAGTGCAGTCTCCTTCGACCGCGTCCATGCCAGTCCCTCGGTGCGCCGCCTGGCCCGCGAACAGAGGATCGACCTTAACCAGGTTACGGGAAGCGGGCGTAAAGGGCGTGTCACCAAGGATGATTTGTCGAATTACGCAATTAACGGTGCAAAACCGTCATCTACACCCGTGACATCAGCTGCGCCCGCGGAGGGTGGAGCGGGAATACCGGCCATCCCAGCGGTAGATTTCTCCAAATTTGGCGATGTCGAGACCCTGGCGCTCAGCAAGATCAAGCGCCTCACGGGCGTTAATCTGAGCCGCGCCTGGCTCAATGTGCCCCACGTGACTCACCACGACGAGACCGATATCACAGAGGTGGAGGCTTTCCGTAAATCGCTCAAGTCCGAAGCGGAGAAGCAGGGGCTGCGCGTCACGCTTCTGAGCTTTTTCATGAAATCGTGCGCGGCGACGCTGCAGGCATTCCCCACGTTCAACGCCTCCCTGGATCCAACGGGTGAGAACCTGATCCTGAAGAAGTACGTACACATCAGTATTGCGGTGGACACCCCCAATGGTCTGGTGGTCCCGGTCGTGCGCAATGTGGATCAAAAGAGCATCTACGAGCTCTCCGCCGAATTGGCCGAGATCAGCGCCAAGGCACGTGACAAGAAGCTGATGCCCGGCGACATGCAGGGGGGCACCTTCACCATCTCCAGTCTCGGCGGAATCGGTGGCACCGCGTTCACTCCCATCGTCAATGCACCGGAGGTGGCGATCCTGGGCCTGACCCGTTCGCAGATGAAACCGGTGTGGGATGGGAGCGAGTTTATTCCACGTTTGATGCAGCCCCTGTCGCTCTCCTATGACCACCGTGTCATCGACGGCGCCGAGGCAGCACGTTTCGTGCGCCATCTGGGCATCCTAATGAACGACGTGCGGCGCCTGATCCTCTGACGCGACGCAGAATCGAAAGCGAGAACAAATCATGAGCGAAATCAAACAGGTCGTAGTTCCCGATATCGGTGATTTTTCAGACGTGGACGTGATCGAGGTACTGGTCTCCGCAGGCGATGCCGTCGAAGTGGACGATGCGTTAATCACGCTAGAGAGCGATAAGGCCTCTATGGAGATCCCGTCACCCTTCTCCGGAACGGTCCAGGAGCTTCAGGTGGCTGTGGGTGACAAGGTATCCGAAGGCAGCGCAATCCTTACTCTCTCCGTGGGTGCCGAACCGCAGGTGGCGGCCGATGACTCGATACCCACTGTCGAAGAGGCTGGCAGCACTACCGCTGCTCCTGGTGATGCTAGCGGTGGCGGCTCTCTCGTCGAAGATGTGCTGGTTCCTGATATCGGCGATTTCACCGATGTGGATATCATCGAAGTGCTGGTGAGCGCGGGCGATAGTGTGGCTGAGGGTGATTCCCTGATCACCCTGGAGAGCGACAAGGCTTCCATGGAGATACCTTCGCCTTCCGCCGGCGTGGTGGATACCGTCAAAGTAGTGGTGGGGGATAAAGTTTCCGAAGGGTCGATGATTCTCACGCTGCAGGTCGCCGGAGGTGCACCGGCCGCAACCACCAAGGCGGCGCCAGCACAATCCGTTGTGGCGCCCACAGCCGATTCCTATATTGGTAACGCTGATGTTCAGGCACAGGTCGTGGTATTGGGTTCCGGGCCCGGGGGTTATACAGCCGCTTTCCGTGCCGCGGATCTGGGCAAAAAAGTGGTGTTGATCGAGCGTTGGCCCAGTCTGGGCGGCGTCTGCCTCAACGTCGGTTGCATCCCCTCTAAAGCACTGCTGCATGCGGCCAAAGTGTTGGATGAGGCGGAGGATTTCGCCGAGCACGGCATCAAGTTCGCCAAACCCGAGGTAGACATCAATGCATTGCGCGGTTGGAAGGATGGTGTAGTGAAACGGCTCACCGGCGGATTGGCCGGCTTGGCCAAACAGCGCAAGGTGCAGGTGGTGAACGGCTACGGTCGCTTCCTCGACCCCAACAACATCGAGGTGGTGAACGAGGCGGGCGAAAAGACGGTGGTGGGTTTCGAACAGTGCATTATCGCTGCCGGCTCCACGCCGGTGCAGCTGCCTTTCATTCCGGAAGATCCCCGGGTTATCGACTCCACCGGTGCGTTGAAGTTGGAAAGTGTACCGGAGCGTATGCTGGTGATCGGCGGCGGCATCATCGGTTTGGAGATGGCCACGGTCTACCATTCGTTGGGGACCAAGATCACCGTGGTGGAGATGTTGGATAGCCTTATTGCCGGCGCTGACAAGGATATTGTCAAGCCGCTACACAAGCGTTTGAACAAACGTCACGAATCGATCCTACTTAAGACCCGTGTCACCCAGGTGGAAGTGGTGAAGGAGGGGCTGAAGGTCACATTCGAAGGTGACAAAGCCCCCGAACCCCAGATTTACGATCGTATCCTGGTGGCGGTGGGCCGTACCCCTAATGGCCAGAAAATCGATGCCGACAAGGCAGGCGTTGCGGTGGACGAGCACGGGTTCATCGCTGTGGACAAACAGCAGCGCACCAACGTGTCGCACATCTTCGCCATCGGCGATGTGGTCGGTCAGCCCATGCTGGCCCACAAGGCGGTGCACGAGGGCAAAGTGGCCGCCGAAGTGTGTGCCGGTCACAACAGCCACTTCGATGCGCGCGTCATCCCCTCGGTGGCTTACACCGATCCGGAGATCGCCTGGGTGGGCGTTACCGAGGCTGAAGCCAAAACGCAGGGCCTCAAGATCGGTAAGGGGAGTTTCCCCTGGGCCGCTAGTGGCCGCTCACTTTCATTGGGTCGCGACGAAGGTATCACCAAGCTCATCTTCGACGAGGAGAGCGAGCGGGTGATCGGCGCCGGGATCGTCGGCCCCAACGCCGGCGACCTGATTGCCGAGATGACGCTGGCCATCGAGATGGATTGCGATGCCTCCGATATCGGTCTCACCGTCCATCCGCATCCGACGCTGTCGGAGACGGTGGCCATGGCAGCCGAGGCCTTTGAAGGCACCATTACCGATCTCTACATACCCAAGAAGAAAAAGTGAGGTTTACTCCCCGCAAAGGCACGAGGACGCCGGGTTTGCATACCCAAACGACCCCATTTGTGAATTCGGTGTTTCCTTGTCTTTGCGCGGGACTTTATTCAGGCAGACATAATCATGAGTAGTCCTAACTCCGCACCAAAACGTGTGGTGCCCGGTGAGAAGCTGCGTAGCGCTGAAAAAGTGGCTCGGATTCCCGTCAAAGTAGTGCCCGCCGAGACACCGCTCGCCAAACCCGCCTGGCTGAAGATCAAACTGCCCAGCCGATCGCAACAAGAGAAGGCCCTGGCGCGACTCTCCGCCACGCCACCCGATGTGTTCAACCACAATCTCGAGACCATTCCGCGTCTCTACAAACAGGCTCGCCCGGGGGCGGACTATGCGTGGTCGTTGAAGCTGCTCAAACTCTTCAAAGATGTCCACCCGCGGGTACCCACCAAGTCCGGTTTGATGCTGGGCTTGGGCGAAACCAACGAGGAGATTGTCGCGGTGATGAAAGATCTGCGTGCGCACGGGGTCAACATGCTCACGCTCGGTCAGTATCTCCAGCCCAGCCCTCACCACCTGCCGGTGGATCGCTACGTGACCCCTGCCGAGTTTGACGAACTCAAACACGTTGGCGAGGCGTTGGGTTTCGCGCATGTCGCCAGTGGCCCCTTCGTGCGCTCCTCTTACCACGCAGACCTGCAGGCGAGCGGTGTCGTTTCACCCTAAATGTTGACGGGATCTAAGAGCGGTTCACGCTAGCGCCCGTAACGGAACGCCCCGACCCTGTTTGATAGGCTTCAGTGCCAGGCGTGTGCTGACTCGCTGAACGCCTGGAAAGTGGACCAGTTCGTCGCGCAGAAAGTGGTCGCAAGCGTCCATGTCCGACACCATAACGTGCAGCAGGTAGTCGCGGTCGCCGGTCACGGCATAGCACTCCACCACCTCATTGCGCTCTTCGATCACCTGTTCGAACGCCTCGGCCTGGTGCAGATCGAGCGACACCTCGATGAAGACGTTCAGCGTGATCCCCAGTTTTCGCGCATCGACCACGGCAGTGTAGCGGTCGATGACGCCCGACTCTTCAAGTAAGCGCACCCGTCGCCAGCAGGGTGTTGTCGACAGCCCGATACGTTCCGCGAGGTCGGTTACCGAAAGTCGCCCGTCACGCTGTAACTCGGCGAGTACCTTGAGGTCGCAGCTGTCCATTTGAGGGGATTTGGAAGAGGATTTCATCTATAGGCCCTGAATTAGGAGATTATTCTAATAATATCGTCATAGAGTAGGAAAAAAGCAAAGTATTTTTCCCAAACATAGGCCTAGACTTTCTTACCAGGAGGAGGAATTGCCAAATCATACCCGCTAGAGGTGCGCTGGGCGGTTCTCGGCAGGTAATCAAAACTAAAGGACCGCTGACAAACTCATGAATCGAAGTCTGAAGGCTGAAATTCTCTGGCGCAGTGTCGAATAGTTTCGTAATCGCCCGGCTAAGCGGATGGCGAATAGCCTGCTAGCCGTTACGTAAACGTTTCGCCTCCGCCCAAGAAATATCGCCACATCAACCTTCGATCCTTGGTTTGGTCAGAGGTCCTATAACCGGGAGGGCCTATGCCTGAAACCGGAAAAACGATGGCGTCTGCCTACGCCATTGACGATGGACTTGCTTTTTTCACCGGTGTGGAAGTGCTGGCGCACCTGATGGTGCTGCAACGTCAGCGCGACGCCGCAGCAGGCCTCAATACCGCGGGGTACGTTTCGGGCTATCGCGGGTCGCCCCTGGGCGGGCTCGACCGCACCTTTTGGCGCTGGCAATCCGTTCTCGAAGAGCACCGCGTTCATTTTCTGCCCGCCATCAATGAAGAGCTGGCGGCGACTGCCATCCTCGGAACCCAACAGCTCAACCTTCATCCTGGTGGACAGCGCGAGGGTGTCTTCGCCATGTGGTACGGCAAAGGGCCGGGATTGGATCGTGCGGGCGATGCCCTGAAACACGCCAACTCCTTGGGTACCGCTCCATCGGGAGGCGTGCTGGTGGTGGTGGGCGACGATCACGGTGCGGTTTCCTCCAGTATGGCCCACCAGTGCGAGCAGGTAATGGCCTCGTGGATGATGCCCGTGCTCCATCCTGCCTCGATTCGCGAGTATCTGGAATTCGGCTTGTTGGGATTTGCGTTGTCGCGCTACTCGGGATGCTATGTGGGCTTCAAAACGGTCTCTTCGATCGTCGAAACCGCCGCGACCATCGATTTGGAACCGCGCCAGTTGGTGATCACAGAGCCCGAAGATTTCACAATCCCCGACGGGGGAGTCCATATCCGTTGGCCCGATTCCCAGCTCGCGCAGGAAGCGCGACTCCAACAGATCAAGATTCCCGCTGCGCAAGCCTTTGCGCGCGCCAATGGTATCGATCGCGTGGTGTGGGGTGCTAGGGGCTGCCCGTTTCGGCATCGTCGCGACAGGGAAGGCCTACGCGGATCTGATGCAGGCGCTGGCCGAACTGGGTGTCGACGAACGGCAAGCTGAGAAGATTGGGCTCACCATCTACAAAGTCGGCATGCCGTGGCCGCTGGAACCGGTGGGTGCCAAAGTGTTTGCACGCGGTTTGGAACAGCTGTTGGTGGTCGAGGAGAAACGAGCGTTCGTGGAGTCGCAGCTCAAAGAGCTCCTCTACGAATTACCCGACTCCGCGCGTCCGACGGTTTTGGGTAAGTCCGATCAGGATGGGGCGCCACTGCTCCCCTCAATCGGCGAGCTGGATGCAGCTCAGATCGCGCGGGTACTCGCACGGTGGCTGCCGCTCGGTCCTCGTTCAGAGCAATGGGATGATTACCTGGGTGTGGTCGCGAAAAAGCAGGAGCAGTGCGCGCAGCTGCCCAAGGTCGCTCGCCCCCCCTACTTCTGTGCGGGGTGTCCCCACAATGTCTCTACCATAGTGCCGGAGGGAAGCCGGGCATTGGCCGGCACGGGTTGTCATCTCATGGTAGTGGGGATGCAACGCGATACCAGCAGCCTGCTCCACATGGGGGGCGAAGGGGTCAATTGGGTCGGGCAGGCACCGTTCACCCGCGAGAAACATATCTTCCAGAACCTGGGTGACGGAACCTACGTGCATTCGGGGCATCTGGCGATCCGGCAGGCCGTCGCGGCGGGTGTGAACATGACCTACAAGATTCTCTACAACGACGCCGTGGCCATGACGGGCGGCCAACCGTTGGAGGGTGGTCCGAGCGTCGCGGAGATTTGCCACCAGATTTGTCACGAGGGGGTAGAACGCATCGCAGTGATCAGTCAGGATCTGAACACGTTGCGTAGAAGCGACTATCCATCCGTTACCACTTTTCACTCGCGTGGCGATTTGGACGAGGTGCAGAATGAGTTGCGGCAGTGTTCCGGAGTTTCCGCGCTGGTCTACGATTGGACGTGTGCGACCGAGCGCCGGCGACGGCGCAAACGCGGTGAATGGGCGCCACCCGCACGCCGTGCGTTTATCAATACCGCGGTCTGCGAGGGTTGCGGAGATTGCGTGAGCGCCTCCAATTGCGTGGCGATACTTGCCGAGCCGACACCCCTGGGTTGGAAGCGTCGTATCGATCAGTCGTCCTGCAACGACGACATGGCTTGCCTTGACGCTTACTGTCCCGCCATTGTCACGCTGGAGGGGGTCGAGCTGCGGGCAAAGGTCTCGAGCGGCAAACTGATGCCGGTCGAAGTACCGCAGCCCGACAGTAGCCTGGCGGGCGACAGCTGCAACGTGTTGCTGGCCGGTGCAGGAGGCAGCGGCATCGTGACGGTGGGTCGAATCCTGGGGATGGCGGCGCACCTGGAGGGGAAGGCGAACACGGTACTCGACTTTACCGGTCTTGCCCAGAAGGGTGGGCAGGTGCTTACCCACGTGCGCATCGCTCCCGACTATGGCCGAATCAACGGCCCCCGCATCCCGCTGGCGGGAGCTCATCTGGTGATTGCGGGAGATGTGATCTCGGCTACCGGAGCAGAGGCGCTTGGTAGCATTCGTACCGGAACGACGACCGCTGTGGTCAACAGCTGGACGGCCCCTTCGGCGAGAAACGTGCTCGACCCAAAAACCCCACCCGCTACCGATAACACTCCCGTCGCGTTGGTGAACGCCCTTGGGGATACGGGCCTACACCGACTGGATGCGACAGCGCGCGTTACCCAGATAACGGGGGAAAGCATAGGGGCAAATCTGATGCTACTGGGCTACGCCTATCAACTGGGCAAGATTCCCCTGGCATTGGCATCGATCCTGGAAGCTGTTCGTCGCAACGGCGTAGCGGTGGAGAGCAATTTGCTCAGTTTCCACGCCGCCGATTAGCGGCGCACGATCCGGATTTGCTGCAATCCCTATGCGGCGATACCGCGACGACGCAAGAAGCGGATCTCGATACACTCGTGCAACGCCATCAGGCCTATTTGAGCGATTATCAGAGTCACGCTTACGCAAACCGTTACACGCAGTTGGTTGAGAAGGTTACCGCTGTCGAGAAGAGTCTGTTCGGGAAAAGAGGCGCACTGAGCGAAGCGGTGGCGCGATCTTATTTTCGTCTGTTGGCCTATAAAGATGAGTACGAAGTCGCGCGCCTGCATGTGGGCCAAGGTTTTCGCGAGGCGCTTGAAACTCAGTTCAGCGGCCGTATCAAGCCTGAATTTCATATGGCGGTACCGTTTCTACCCGGCAGTGATCGTCGTACGGGCGGACACCGCAAACGTACATTTGGTCCATGGTTGTGGTGGGGACTGAAAGGACTCAGTAAAATGCGGTTTTTGCGCGGGACCGTTTTCGACGTGTTCGGCTACCAAAAAGAGCGCCGCGTGGAGCGCCAGCTGATTACGCAATTTGAGTCGGACACCAAAATAGTGCTTTCCGTTTTGAGTTCGGAAAACTACGATAAGGCGGTCGAGTTCACACGGCTTCCACAAGAAATTTCCGGCTTCGGGCCGGTCAAAATGCGCAGTGTCCAGTCCACTGCGGAGCAGCAGCAGGCGTTGCGAGAAGACCTGTTCGGAGAGAAATCGCCAAACAGCAAGTCACCCCACGTGGTGGCTGACAGTTTGGTCTTCGGCAACCATTGATGGGGAGATTCCCGTCACTACGATAACCACAAGGGAACAGGAGGAGGGCAGTTTATGAATGACACAGTGAAATACTTGCTGGGAGAGGACCAGATTCCGAAATACTGGTACAACATTGCGGCGGATCTGCCCCAACCGATGTCGCCGGTACTTCATCCCGGGACAGGGCAACCCATCGGCCCCGATGATCTGGCACCCCTGTTTCCCATGGCTCTGATCATGCAGGAGGTGAGCACCAAGCGGGAGATCGAAATTCCGGAACCGGTGCGCGATGTGCTGAAATAGTGGCGGCCCGCCCCCATGTTCCGTGCCCGTCGGTTAGAAAAAGCGCTGGGGACACCCGCCAAAATTTTCTACAAGTACGAAGGTGTCAGCCCCTCCGGGAGCCACAAACCCAATACGGCGATTGCACAGGCCTTCTACAACAAAGAGGAAGGGATTACCAAACTCTCGACCGAAACCGGTGCCGGTCAGTGGGGTTCATCGCTGTCATTTGCCGGGTCGGTATTCGGTTTGGAGGTGCTGGTCTACATGGTGAAGGTGAGCTATCAGCAGAAGCCTTACCGCCGCGCGCTGATGGAGACTTATGGGGCCACCTGTATTCCCAGTCCCAGCGATACCACCGACTCCGGCCGGTCCATACTCGAGCAGGATCCCAACTCCAACGGTAGCCTCGGTATCGCCATCTCGGAGGCGGTGGAGGTTGCGGCCAAAAACGGCGATACCAAATACGTGTTGGGTAGCGTGCTCAACCACGTGTTGTTACACTAGACCGTGATCGGCCTGGAAGCGCAGAAACAGATGGAGATGGCGAACGAATACCCCGATATCGTTATCGGTTGCGCAGGTGGTGGCAGCAATTTCGCTGGAATCGCGTTCCCCTTCATCGGCGAAAAGATGCGCGGTGGATCGGACGTGCGTGTGATAGCGGTGGAGCCTGCTGCTTGTCCGACGCTGACGCGTGGTACTTACGCTTACGATTTCGGCGATACGGTACACCTCACACCGTTGGTCAAGATGCATACCCTGGGCAATACCTTTATGCCGCCGGGATTCCATGCGGGTGGTTTGCGCTACCACGGCATGGCACCGCTGGTGAGCCATGTGAAAGAGTTGGGATTCATCGAAGCGCGTGCGGTGCATCAAAACCCCTGTTTTGCGGCGGGTGTACAGTTCGCGAAGGCGGAAGGCATCGTACCCGCACCGGAAAGCACCCATGCCGTTCGTGTCGCGATCGACGAGGCGCTGCGGTGCAAGGAAGAGGGCAAATCCGAATCGATTCTGTTCAACCTCTCAGGACACGGCCACTTCGATATGGCGGCCTACACCGATTTCTTTGCCGGTACGTTGGAAGATCAGGACTACGATCAAGCGGCTCTGGACGCGGCACTGTCGGAGTTGCCGGCGGTTGCAGCCAGTTAGTTAGTCAAACCAAGATAAAAGGCGATGCGGGGTTCCGCATCGCCTTTTTTTTGTGGGCGTTGTTTAGAACTCAGTCTATGTTCGGCTGGGAAACGTTTTCCGCTAACGTTCTGCGGATCTAGGCTTCTCCGTGGGTGACATACCAGACGCAGGGCCTATGGCTCTGTTTCGAAATCGGTACGCTTTGCGCCATGGTGTGGCGTGCCACCTCATCCAGCCCGGAGGCATAGAGGCCTATCCCATCGTCGTGACTGTGGACGACGACACCGGCGATTTGTTGCCGGGAGGTTTGGCGCTCGCGGCTTAGATCGATAGTGACAACGACTTCGGAATTGACCGTCAATGGCTGAGTGGTTTTAACGAACAGCCCCTTGTTGCCCACATTACGTATGACACCGGGCACGCGGGTACCGTCGATAACCTGCAGCATCACGGGCAGGGATGTGTCGAATCTTTCGCTATGCCGGGTTTCCATAGCGCTCCTCCAGGTGGATTGATTTTAATTGGATCGCTCATGTGCTGGGAGCAGGCCAAGTTGTTGTTTCGACTCGCTCCAATGAACAAGCGATCAATCCGTTTTTAATTACCCGTAAAATTAATTAGTCCGCGTTCGGGGTGCAGTGAACTGGTTCGCAAATGTGGTATTTGGTGAATAGTGCCGCACCGGCGCGAGCCGCAATGTCCCCTTTTTATTGGTGGTTAAGGCTAGGATCAACGCGGCGTGTAGCGGGGGATCGAGACCGCTGCGTACTGTTGGGGCCACGGGATCGGCCAGCCGTACTCGTAACCGGCGCGCAAGGTCCAGTAGGGATCCGCCAGGTGCATGCGGGCGATGACGCAGAGATCGGCGCGGCCACTGGTGAGAATGGCGTTGGCATCGCCGAAAGATTGGATGTTGCCCACGTTCATGGTCGGCGTGCCCGTGTCGAGCCGCAGTCGCGTCGAAAACGGGGTTTGCCAGAGTCGGCCGTATTGCGGTTGCTCTTCCGAGACCACTTGCCCGGTGGAAACATCGACGATATCGACCCCCTCCTTCTGCAAAGCCTCGATGACGGCGACGCCGTCTTCGTGCGAAAAGCCGCCCGGATACCAATCGGTCGCCGAAAGCCGCACGGATAGCGGTTTTTCCTGGGGCCATGCGGCGCGTACCGCTCTGAACACCTCCAGCGGATAGCGCATGCGGTTCTCAATGGGCCCACCATACTCATCGCTGCGTCGATTGGTCAGCGGCGAGAGAAAACTGGAGAGCAGGTAACCGTGAGCCATATGAATCTCCAGCATGTCGAAACCGGCGGCGAGCGCGCGATTGGCCGCATCGACATACTGCTGGGTAATCGCGTCCATATCGGCGCGGGTGATCTCGCGCGGCGTGTGGCAGTAGGGGGCGTAGGGCAGTGCCGAGGGTGCCACCACCTCCCAGTTACACCCATCGAGGGGGTAGTCCATCCCTTCCCAGGCCAACTTAGTGGAGCCCTTGCGGCCCGCGTGGCTGAGCTGCATGCACATCTTGCCGGCGAAGTGGGTATGTACGAAGTCGACAATCCGACGCCAAGCCGAGACCTGCTCCTCGTTATAGATGCCCGCGCAGCCCGGGGTGATGCGTCCCTCGGGGCTGATAGCGGTGGCCTCAGTGTAAATGAGGCCCGCTCCGCCAATGGCGCGGCTTCCCAGATGAACCAGGTGCCAATCGTCCACTACCCCCTCTTGGGCGGAGTACATGCACATGGGCGACAGGACGATACGATTGCTGAGGACCAAATCGCGCAACTTGAACGGCGTAAAGATGGGGGGCGGGGTCTGTCCGACGACACTGGGTGTCACTCCGCTGGCTTCATAGGCGCGTTCGGCATACCAACGCTCCATGCGCTCGACGAACTCGGGATCGCGCAGACGCAGATTGTCGTGATTGATGCGCATGGATCGGGTGAGGAGGTTGTAGGTGAACTGCATCGGCTCGAGCAGCTTGTAGTAGCGCTCGGTCTCCTCGAACCACTCCATGCTCACCTGCGCGGCGCGCTGTAGGCTGTTCACTACCGGTTCGCGTTCCGCCTGGTAAGCGGCCAGTGCCTCCTGCAGATCGCCGTATCGATTCAAGGCGTCGTTGAGGGCGACACCGTCCTCCATGGCCGGTTTGGTGCCGGAACCGATGGAAAAGTGGGTGGTGTGCAGCGCGTCCCCGATCAGCACGATGTTGTCGTGAAAGTAGCGTTGGTTTTTGACGCGCGGAAAGCTGCGCCACAATGAACGGTTGGAGACCAGCTTTTCCCCTTCTAACTCTTCGGCGAAGAGTTTCTCGCAATAGGCGATAGTCTCCTCTTCCGTGGCATTCTCCATCCCCGCGCGATACCAGGTCTCTTCGGTGCATTCGACGATGAAGGTGGAGGTGCCCAGTATGAACCGGTAGCAGTGCCCGCGCCACAGTCCGTGTTCGTTTTCTTTGAAATAGAAAGTGAAGGCGTCGAACGACTTGCCGGTGCCGAGCCAGACGAACTTGTTGGGACGAGTGACGATGTCGGTTCCGAACTCGTTCTGATACTGATCGCGGATGAACGAGTTGATACCGTCGCCGGCGATGATGAGATCTGCGTCCTGGAACGCCTCCAGGCTATCGATATCGCTGTTGTGCGTCACCTCTACGCCCACATCTCTTGCGCGTGACTCGAGAATCTGCAACAGGCGTAACCGCTGCATCCCGGCAAAGCCGTGACCGGTCGAGGTGAGCACTTCGCCCTTGAAGTGCACATCGATGTCGTCCCAGTGTATGAAGCTGTCGGTGATGGCCCGATAGGTCGGTTCGTCCGCCTCCTTGAAACCTTCCATGGTGTCATCGGAGAAGACGACCCCGAACCCCCAGGTGACGTCCGGCGGATTGCGCTCGAACACCCGGACGTTCCAATCCGGATTCTGCTTCTTGGCCAGAATCGAAAAATAGAGCGAACCGGGTCCGCCTCCGATACAGACGATATTCATACGTGATCCTCGTGAGAGGCCTGTTTAGCCTCTTCGCGTAATCTGAAACGTTGGAGCTTGCCGGTTTGAGTACGGGGAAGCGCATCGCGGAATTCGATGGTGCGGGGATACTTGTACGGGGCAATCTCCTGTTTGACGAAGTTTTGCAGCTCTTTTGTCGTCTCCGCGCTGGCCAGCGTGGTGTCGTGCAGAACCACGTAGGCTTTGATGATGCTACCGCGCTCTTCATCGGGTGCGGCCACGACGCCGCACTCGGCCACTTTGGGGTGGGCGAGCAGGCAGTTCTCCACCTCCGGGCCGGAGATGTTGTAACCGGCGGAGATGATCATGTCGTCACCGCGCGCCACGTACCAGAAGTAACCTGCCTCATCCATGCGGTAGATATCGCCGGTGATGTTCCACCCCTTTTTGACGTAGGCGCGCTATTTGTCTGCATTATCCAAGTAGCGGCAGCCCGTGGGTCCTTGCACGGCCAGCCAGCCCTCCTCGCCAACGGCAACGGGATCGCCCTGCTCATCGACGATGCGGGCGCGGTAACCGGGTACCGCCTTGCCGGTCGAGCCGGGCCGGATATCGTCGCCTGCCGCCGAGATGAAAATGTGCAACATTTCGGTGGAGCCGATGCCATCGATAATTTTGATCCCGGTGGCCTCGTGCCACGCCTCCCACGTGGGTTTGGGCAGGTGTTCCCCGGCGGAGAAACAGTGTTTGAGACTCTTCAACGAGAAGTCGCTTACGCTGCCCAACATGGCGCGATAGGCCGTGGGTGCGGTGTAGATACCAGTGACCTGGTAGCGGTCGATGGTCTCCAGCAGGGTGGTGGGCCCGAACTGTTCCACCAACACTGTCGAGGCACCGAAGCGCATGGGAAAGGCGACCAGTGCGCCCAATCCGAAGGTGAACGCCACGGGGGGTGAGCCGGTAAAGATGTCGTTCGGTTCTATCTTTGCCACATGGCGCGCGAAGGTGTCGCACATGGCCAGGATGTCTAGGGTTCCTTTGGGGTGCCCCGTCGTGCCTGAGGTAAAGGCGATGAGCACCGGGTCTTCGGCAGCGGTGTCCAGCGCATCGAAATGGGGCGATTTTCCTGCTAAGGCCGCTTCCAGTGATTCGTTGCCGGTGCCGTCATTGGTGAAGGTGAGGATCTCGCCGAGTTGTTGCGTCTCTTGTTTGGCGGAGGCCAGTTCGGCGATAAGCGCCACATCGCACAACGCGACGTGCACCTGTGCCTTTTCGATGATGTAGGCCAGCTCGTGATGGCGCAGCAACGGCATGGTCGCCACGACGACCGCGCCGGCTTTGGCCGCGGCCATCCAGGCGGCGACCAACATGGGATTGTTGGGGCGCGCAGCAGCACTCTGTTTCCCGGTTCGACGCCGAGATCCTCCACAAGCACGTGGGCGATGCGATTGACCTTTGCCTGAAGATCGGCGTAGCCCCAGGTGGTGTCGCCAAAGTGGAGTACCGGTGCGTCGCCTCTGCCCGCCGTGATCCAGCGATCGAGCAGTTCGTTGACGCAGTTGAGGCGCTCGGGATAGTTGAGCTCCGGGACACCGCTGAAGTCGCGCTCGGGCCAGAGCTCGGCGGGCGGCAGGTTATCGCGAATAAAGTGGTCCATGACTCGCTCCTCCCGGGCGCGTCGGGTCTGCCCGGCGATGATCAACTGCTGGATTTCGCTGGTCCCTTCGTAGATGCGCAGAGCGCGAATTTCGCGGTAGAGCCGCTCCACCGTCTCACCGCTCACCACCCCGAGACCGCCGTGGATCTGCACGGCCTGGTCGATCACCTCCTGCGCCGCCTCGGTGGCGTAGTATTTGGCCATGGCCGCTTCGCGACCCACGCGTTGACCCAGCACATCCTTGGTCCAGGCCGCTCGGTAGACCAGCAGGGCGGCGGCATCGATCTTGACCGCCATATCGGCCAGCTTGGCCTGGGTGATCTGGTAGTCGGCCAACGGCTGGCCGCCGATCTGCCGCGCTTCGCTGCGCGATAGCGCCTCGTCCAGTGCCCGGCGTGCAAAGCCCAGGGCCGCTGCGGCAACGGTGGAGCGGAAGATGTCGAGCGTCGCCATGGCGATCTTGAAGCCTTCGCCTTCCTCGCCCAGACGTTGTCCGGCGGGGATGCGGCAATCCGTCAGTGTCACTGTTCCCAGCGGGTGCGGGGCGATGACGTCGATACGCTCCGAGATCTCCAGGCCGGGTGTATCAGCAGCGACGACGAAAGCCGAAATGCCTCCGGCACCGGCGGCCCCGGTACGCGCGAAGAGCACGTAGTGGTCGGCCACGCCGGCGTTGGAGATCCAGGTCTTGGTGCCGTTGATGCGGTACTCGTCGCCTTCGCGGTGTGCGCGGGTGATCATCGCTGCCGGATCGGAACCGGCATCGGGCTCCGAGATGGCGAACGCCGCGACGCGCTCTCCGGCGAGTACCGGGGGCAGGTAGTATTGACGCTGCAGGTCGCTTCCGAACAGCGTGATGGAGCCGGTCCCAAGGCCCTGCATGGCAAAGGCGAAATCGGCTAGCCCGGCATAGCGGGCCAGGGTTTCACGCGTCAGGCAGAGACGGCGTACGTCGAGACGACCGGATTCGGCACCACCGTACTCGGCGGGCACACAGGGTTTCAACCAGCCCGCGCGACCCAGTGTCGCGACCAGCGAGCGGGTGAGTTGATCCAGCTCGTCATTACTCCCAGCAGCGTTGTGTTGATCCGCCAGCATCGGGTCAAGATGGTCGCGGCACCACGTATTCAGTTGCTCGGCCCATTCGCGGTGTGCGGCATCGAAGAAGGGCCAGTCGAGAAAGGTTTTGTCGGGCATGGCGGCGATCAATCCCCCTTAAACACCGGGCGCTCTTTGTTGACGAAGGCGTGGTAGGCGCGTTCGAAATCCTGGGTCTGCATGCAGATCGCCTGGGCCTGAGCTTCGGCTTCGATGGCTTCGTCGACACCCATGTTCCACTCTTGATGCAGGCAACGTTTGGTCATGGCGTGGGCGAAGGTCGGGCCGTTGGCGAGTTTCTGTGCCATTTTCCGGGCCGTGTCGAGGAGCACTTCCGGCTCCGGCTGACCGTTGTAGAAACCCCAGTTGGTGGCCTCTTCCGCGCTCATCATGCGACCGGTATAGAGCAGCTCGGAGGCGCGCCCGTGGCCGATGATGCGCGGCAGCAGTGCGCAAGCCCCCATGTCCGCACCGGAGAGTCCCACTTTGACGAACAGGAAACCGATCTGGCTGCGCGCGGTGCCGTAACGCAGGTCGCTGGCCATGGCAAGAATGGCGCCGGCACCGACGCAGACGCCATCGATGGCGGCGATGATGGGTTGCGGGCAGTTGCGCATCGCCTTGACCACATCGCCCGTCATCCTCGTGAAGGTGAGCAGACCATCCATGTCCATCTGGGTGAGGGGGCCGATGATTTCGTGCACGTCGCCGCCGGAACAGAAGTTCTCCCCGGCACCGGTGATGACCACTGCCTTCACGTCGTCGACGAAGTTGAGCTGGCGAAAGGTATCGCGCAGTTCCGCGTAACTCTCGAAGGTGAGCGGGTTTTTACGGTCCGGCCGGTTCAGGGTGATGGTGGCAACCCTATTCTCCACCTCGAGCCTGAAGTGCTCGGGCCGCCACTCCGCCGCGTGTAGTGTGTACATGTCTCCTCCTCGTCGACCCCTGGTGGCTTGGTTCAGGGATCGCTATTGGTACGTATGGAATCTTTGAGTTGCCCCAGCGATCGGAAGAGTGATTCGGTCACTCGGGGATCCAGATCACCCAGCAGCTTGCGTAGACAACGGTGGTGTTCGGCGGCCATTTGATCGAACAGCGCCTCACCCGTTTCGGTCAAGCGGACGATATTGCTGCGCCGGTCGCCCGGTGCCAGTACGCGTTCCACCAAACCCTCCTTCACCAACCGGTCCACCACGCCGGTAACGTTGCCCCCGCTGACCATCATGCGGGCCGAGAGCTGACCCATGGTGAGTCCCACGGGTGCGCGTTCCAGTTGGGCGAGGGCATCGAAGCGGGGCAGGGTGGTTTGAAACTCGCTGCTCAAACGCCCGCGCAGCGCGCGTTCGATCAGCGTCGTGCAGGTGAGTAGTCGCAGCCACATACGGATCTCCAAGCGATCCGCTTCACTGGTGGCGGTTTCCCGGTCTTCCGCGCTGGAAAGCGACTCCAGGTTCATTAAACCTCTCCCCCGGCCACCGCTAACGCCTGCCCGGTCGTACTGGCGGCCTGCGGCAGACAGAACCACGCCACCGCCGAGGCCACCTCTTCGAGTTGGACCAGGCGCCCCTGGGGATTCATGGCGGTGAGTTCCGCGTAAGCCTGGTCGGTGCTGAGGCCGGTGGCGGATTTGATGCGATCCACGGACTCGCGGGTCATGGTGGTGTCGGTAAAGCCCGGGCAGACCGCGTTGACGGTGATTTCGGTGTTAGCCAACTCTACCGCCAGGGCGCGAGTCATGCCGACGACACCGTGTTTGGCCGCGCAATAGGGCGCGACGTAGGAATAGCCCTTGAGACCTGCCGTGGAGGCGATGTTGACGATGCGCCCCCAACCCTGCGCCAGCATGGCGGGCAGCAGCGTGTGGGTGGCGACGAAATTGGCGGTGAGATTGAGTGCCAGGGTCTGGTTCCAGATCTCCATGGTCGCGCGCTCCATGGGGGAGCTGGTGGTCCCGCCGACGTTGTTGATGAGGATATCGATGCCGGTATAAGGCTCCAGCGCGGCGTGGAGTTTCTCGTGATCCTTCGCATCCGCGGTGGTAACGCGAACTTCAACACCCAGTTTGCGCAGGTTCTGAGCGTGTTGTTCCAACGTTTCGTGAATGCGTCCCACCAAGACCAGGTCGGCGCCTAGTTGCGCCAGGGCCGTGGCGCAGGCTGCACCGATACCGCGGCTACCGTCGGTGACCAGGGCGGTGCGACCCTCTAGGGGTGCTGCTGCGTCGTATTCGCTTATGGTTGGAGGGGTCCTGGGTAGTGGGATAGCTGAATTATAGTTTTACATTTGAATATTTCAAGTCTAAAATAATTGTTATCCATTTAACTAGCCAAGAGACGGAGATGACGATGGAGATATTGCAGCCTCCCGGTTGGGCACGCCCCAAGGGTTACAGCAACGGTATCGCGGCGCGCGGGATCTCGGTGTATTTAGGCGGACAGGTGGGTTGGAACGAAAAAGAGGAGTTCGAGACCGACGACTTCGCCGGTCAGGCAAAACAGGCGTTTAAAAACATTGTGGCGATCCTGGCGGAAGCGGGCGGTCGGCCCGAGCACATCGTCCGTTTGACCTGGTTCATCGGCGACAAGCAGGAGTACCTGGGATGCTTGAAAGATCTGGGGGCCGCCTATCGCGAGGTGATCAGACGCCACTTTCCCGTCATGTCGGTCATCGAAGTGAAGGGTTTTATCGAAGATGGGGCAAAGCTGGAGATCGAAGCCACTGCTGTGATTCCCGATTCCAACCCATGCGCGAGGAGTCATACGTAACGTACATACCGGTCCGCTTCGAACACGTGGATATGGCGGGGATCGTCTTCTATCCCCGCTATTTCGAGATGATCAACCAAGCCGTGGAGAACTGGTTCGATGAGGCGCTGCATTGTGATTTTCTCCGTCGCCACCAAACGATGCGTCTCGGTATCCCCACCACTCATTTCGACGTCCACTTCGAGGCGGCGTCGCGCATCGGCGATCGCCTGGCGTTCTCGCTATCGCTCGCGCAGCTGGGGAGCAGCTCGTTCACCCTCGATCACCGGGTGAGCTGTAACGGTGAATCCCGGCTCCGCGTGCGACAGCGCCTGGTCTGCGTCAGCCTGGACGGCATCAAGCCGATACGTATCCCCGGAGAGATACGGGAGCACATGTCGCGTTATCTGCACAGTGACGCACGTTCTTGACTTGGACCTGTTTGCTAAGCTATTGAAAGAAAGAGCGATGCGGCTTCGGTTCGCATCGTCCTCGAATTGGCTGTAGGGAACTAGGGATGGGGCGGACCGTCCCTCAACCAGTCGATAACGAATCGAGGCGTCAATGGCTTTCCTGGAAAGCTCAAACGAGAACGTTGAACCCTTGGTGGAGGCGGCCACCCACCCCTTTTTCTTCGAGGCGGATTCCCAGCGTCGGGCGCTCTCCTATGTCAATTACACGCTGAACCAGGCGCGCGGCGTGTTCCTGTTGACCGGCGAGCCGGGTTGCGGGAAATCCACATTGATGGCGCATATCGCTGCCGAACTGGAACAGCAGGGTGGCACCGTCGTCTCGTTTCCCGCCCAGCGCATTGAGGGGCGCGACATCTATCGCCAGGTCGCTGATGAGTTTGGTCTCCCCCCATTACAGTGTCCCACAACCCGAGCTTCTCGATACGCTGGAACGCTTTCTCAGCGAACGCGTCCTGAGAGGTAGCCGTCCTCTATTGATCATTGACGATGCCGGCCGACTGACCGATGGCGACATTATTGCGATCGCTGATTTGTGCGATCTGCGCAACGGTGACGACTATCTTCTGCAAGTCGTGCTCGTCGCGCAACACTTTCCAAAACTGAACTTCATGAGCCGCAAGGAGCCCCCGGGTGTCAACCACCTTGTGGCATCGTACCATCTCTCACCGATTTTGAAAGAAGAGGTGGGCGAGTTTTTCCAGGCCTGGGCGCGCGCCCACCAGGTACACGATCTCCCTGCGCTACCCAACGATTTGCGCGACCGCATCTATCTATGGTCGCGTGGATGTCTGGGACGTTTACAGCCCCTGGTGGAGCTTGCCGCGAGCGAGCGCTCGACATCCGACCGCTGGGCGTGGAGCGAGAGCGCACTGGCTGCGCTAATCGCTGCAGTCGATACCGGGCAGAAACCTACTCGCCCGGAGAAGACACGGGACGTTGAAGCAAACGTGCACCGGGAACCGGAACGGGTCGAGGAGGTCGATTTGGGAGCGTCGTCGCCGCAACCGGATCTCGTCGAGGAATCGGAACCGGAAGATGTCGCGCCGTCGGCGCTAAGCGGTCAAATCGAACCTCCCACGGTGTCGGTTCCCGGATGGACGGATGAGGAGATTGCTCCCCAGGCGGGGAGAGCACTCGATACGCCGTTAGCGGCGGTTTGCGATGGCGTCGAGGAGGCCTTTCTGCTGACGCCACTGCTTAAAACCCTAGCGCGTGCCATTGGGCGTTGCACGTTGTTGCACGCCGGTGAGGAACTCGACGTGGAAGCGCTCGATTGGAGTCGGGGAATGGCTTCGGTGGTACGGATGCAGCCCTATTCTACCGCGAGCCGGGATGCCGAGACCGCTGCCCAGAGCTTGGTTGAGCAGATGCGCTCGGCGGCACAGTGTTTAGAGGGTGGTTCGGTTCGATGTGTCCTGGCGCTCAACGACAGCGACGCCACCTTGGCATTGGCGCTGGCGGCAGAAAAACTGGGTATTCCGGTCATCCGCGTCGAGGCGGGTAAACGTTGGAGCGATGCCACGCACAATCTGAATACCAATCAGATGCTGATCGATCGGTTGTCGAATCTTTTGTTGGTCAGCGACTCCTTGGCCGAGGCCAATTTATTGATGGAGGGTATGTCGCGCGATCGCGTCCGCGAGGTGGGAACGTTGCGGGTGGATGCATTGGCCAGAGTGCTCGCCAAACAGGGCATCTCGTTGACGCGCGCTGCCGATCCGTCACAGCGCGGATCGAATGCGGACAGAGCGAACTACGCCTTGATCGCACTCCGAAACGAGCAATTGTCAGCCCCTGAAAAACTGGAGTTGATGCTCCGTGTCCTGCGGGATATCGGTGACCTGGTCCCCGTTCGATTGCTGGTGGCACCGAAACTAAAACATCGGCTGGAGCGGTCCAGTTTCGTCAAGCAGCAGCACAAGTGGAACATCGACGTATTCGCCGGCCTCGATCCGGTGCGTTCCATTCCTTCCATCGAGCATGCGCGTCTCGTTATCACCGACTCGGAGTTCATGCAGGTCGAAGCGACCGCGTTGCGTATCCCCTGCATCACGTTGGCGAGGAGCACGCTGTGGCCGTCGACTGTCGAAAACGGTTCTAACCGGCTCTGCCCCTTCGATCCCGCTAGGATCATTGCTGCGGTCAAAGAGGCCCTCGTCGATAATGCGGAGCGCGAGGCGATCCCTTCGCTGTGGGACGGTCGTTCGGCGAAACGCGCGATTAAAGCGGTCGGCACGGTGTTGCCGCAACTCAAGCCTCGCTAGTCGTACCGCCCTCAGTCCAGGTGTTTGTGCATAAAGGCCAGCGTTCGAGTCCACGCGAGCTCCGCATCGTCCTTGTCATAGCGCGCACCGGAGGGATTGGCGAAGGCGTGGTCGGCGGTGTACCAGTGGATGGTCAGATCGCGCTTGCCCGCCGCCGCCATGGACTTTTCAAAACCCCCGACCATCCGGGCGTTGATCCGCTTGTCCAAGGTTCCGAAATGGCCCATCACTGGTCCGCGTAGCGGCTCGAGCTGGGCGGCGCTTTTCTTCACGCTGCCGTAGTAGACGACGGTGGCGTTCACCGGAGTGGCCAGCGAGGCGTTGAGCGACCAACCACCACCGAAACACCAACCGAGGGTTCCGACCTTGCCGTTGCCTTTTTCGTGATTGCGTAGCCAGTCGACCGCACTGGCGACAGCGTTCGTCCCCGCCTTTTGATCGAGACTCTTAATCTGCGCCACGGCTTGTTGGCGGGTGGTCGCTACCGAGCCGTTGAACATGTCGATGGCGAAGGCGAGAAAGCCGGCGCGGGCGAGATCGTTGGTGACCGCCTTTATCTGGTCGTTCAGCCCCCACCATTCATGAATGAGGAGGATGGCGGGCGCTGGTGTCTTTTCCGGAACCGCTAGGAAACCGGTGGTTGTTCCACGGCTTGTAGAGATTGTGGTGGCCTTGAGTTTGTGGCCCGCTGCCCGAGCCAGTTTCGGGTCGGCCAACACCACCGCGAGGGGGAGTGATGCAAGGTCCTGGACAAACAGGCGTCGTCTCCCGTCGGGGATGGGAAGGGGTTTTCTATCTTGCTTGGCGCCACAGGAGAGTTCATCGCACATCGGGGGTAACCTCCAGGGTAATAACCGAGCGTAGTTCTCAAGATTATGGCCGGTTAGCGGCGATTAACCAGTTCCGCGTAGACCGTTCATAGGGGAATTTTGTTTGATATCAAACAATTTGCCTTCGTATGTGGCAATTGCGATGCTAGTGCCTATTCACACATACTGGACGGTGTCCTAGATCGCACCGTTCAGAGCTGGATACCCCCATGGCAAAACCACGATTACCCCTGTTCGATACATTAATGTTGCACGCGGGTCAGAAACCCGATCCCGCCACCGGGGCGCGGGCGACGCCCATCTACCAGACCGCCTTGTTCGCTTTTCGCGATACCGACCACGCGGCATCGCTGTTCAATATCGAGCGGGCCGGCCATGTCTACTCGCGCATATCCAACCCTATCAACGCCGTTCTCGAGGAACGCATGGCGGCGCTGGAGAGCGGTGTGGGTGCGATCGCCACTGCCAGTGGCCAGGCTGCCATGCACCTGGCCGTGTCGACGCTGATGGGGGCGGGTGGACACATTGTCGCCTCACATTCGCTCTATGGTGGCAGCCATAACTTGCTCGCCTATACCTTGCCACGGTTCGGTATCGTAACCACTTTCGTCGATGCGCGCGACCCCCAGTCGGTAGCCGATGCCATCAAACCGAACACGCGGCTGGTATTCGGCGAGATACTCAGCAATCCGGGTTTGGACATTCTCAATGTTCCCGCTATTGCCGAAGTGGCGCATGCTGCGAAGCTGCCGTTGCTGGTGGATTCGACCTTTACCACTCCGTATCTCTGCCGGCCGGTTGAAAGGGGTGCGGATCTGGTGTTCCATTCCGCCACCAAGTTTCTTAGCGGGCACGGGGTGGTCATCGGAGGCGTATTGATCGACGGTGGTGTGTTCGATTGGGAGGCTTCCGGTAAGTTTCCGCACCTCTCCGAACCCTATGAGGGATTCCACGGATTGAATTTCGCCGAGGAATTCGGACCCGCTGCGTTTATCACCCGCGCCCGCAAAGAGGGTCTGCGCGATTTCGGTGCCTGCCTTAGCCCCACTTCGGCGTTCCATATTCTGCAAGGCGTCGAGACGCTATCGTTGCGCATGCAGCGTCATGTGGACAACACCCGTGAGGTGGTGAAGTTTCTGAGCGAACAGGACGCAGTGGAGTGGGTAATGTATCCCGAGCTGCCCGATCATCCCGATCACGAGTTGGCGAAGGAGTTGCTTCCCAAGGGGTGTGGCGCGGTGTTTAGTTTTGGCGTGAAGGGGGGGCGTAAAGCGGGGCAGAAGTTGATCGAAAGCTTGCAGATCTTTTCGCATCTCGCCAATGTCGGTGATGCGAAATCCCTGGTTATCCACCCCGCCAGTACGACACACCACCGAATGGATGCCGATGCGCTGGCGGCAGCAGGTATTTCGGAAGGGCTGGTGCGGCTTTCCATTGGATTGGAAGATCCGAACGACTTGGTGGAAGATCTTAGTCGCGCACTCTATACATCGCAGAAATAAGAGATTGCTTTATGTATTTCACGGTGAATGATCAACGTGTTTTTGCGGCCACCGGTGATCGTCCCTTTGACAGTGATCTGCCCTGCGTGGTGTTCCTCCACGGTGCCGAGATGGATCACTCCATCTGGGTGATGCCGAGTCGCTGGTTCGCGCGACACGGTTATAGTGTGTTGTCGCTCGATCTTCCCGGCCACGGTCGATCGGAAGGTGATCCGCTATCGACGATCGAGGCGTTGGCGGACTGGATCATTGCGGTTCTGGATGCTACAGGGGTTAACGAGGCGGCTTTGGCCGGACACAGCATGGGATCGCTGATTTCGCTGGATGCTGCCGGACGTTATCCGGATCGAATCAGGGCGATCGCCCTGTTGGGCACTTCGTTTCCCATGCCGGTCAACGAGCATCTCCTTGCAGCCGCGGCTGAAGAGGATCACGCTTCGCTGGAGATGCTCAATATTTTCGGGCATGCGCGAAGCGCCCTTACCGGTGGCAATGAATTGATCGGTATGTGGAATCCGGGCCTCGGCATCCGGCTTATGGAGCAGGCCAAATCCGGCGTTGTTTTCAACGACCTCAACGCCTGTAACGAGTATCAGAAGGGACTTGAAGTTGCCGCGCAGGTGAAGTGTCCGGCAACGCTGATACTGGGGAATCAGGATGTCATGACACCGCCCAGAAATGCCAAGTCGTTACTCGAGACCATCCCAAACGCCAAACTGGCCGCCATCGAAGGATCCGGTCACAATTTGTTCAACGAGAAGCCTGGTGCAACGTTGGATGCGCTGATAGAGGCTTTCGCCATTTAACTATCCATTGCCTCAACCCATGAACTGAAAGGTACGATGAACTTAAACGATCCATTTGGCCGGCTGGCTCGTCGGGACGAAAAAGAGTATCAAGCACTGTGCGAGGTGCTCAAAAGGGACGGTGTCGACAATACCGCCGCCGTTCAACACGTCGAGGCGACGGTACGCAATCGCGTGCTCATGTCCATCGGCGTGGTGTTAGCCGCCACACTTCTGTTGGCGATCCTTCTTCCCAAGTGGAAAGTAATTGTCTTCGCAATTTCGATCTTCGTGGTCTTCTGGATGGTCAAGGTTCTGGTGAGTAGCAAGCGGCATCTGCAGCGCTACATCGAGAACGAACTCTCGGAGTGAGCGCGACCGACGGATCTTCTCGCCTCTTATCTCACCAATTTCCAACCTGCAACCGGTGGCTCCTTTCTTCGGCTCTCATCATCAACGTTAATGGGGCTTTGCAGCCTCTCCTGCCGGCAGCGGGAGGGTAGAGAAGGTCTCGCTATTAGCGTGCGACTGGCTATGATTCTTTAGAAGAGTTACCCCCCGTGGTCACACTTTCGAAAGTCGCGATAGCCAATGAAGAAAATTGCCATCAAACAGTGGAACGAAGTCGAAGATCGAATTCCCTCTTATGCCCTGGTGGCAGATGTGGATTTGGTCGTCGTTCGCGTGGATGACGCCGTATCGGTGCTCTACGGACGGTGTGCGCACCGAGGAGCCTTGATGTCCGACGGTCATATGGATGGCGACAATCTTATCTGCGGTCTACATGGTTGGGATTATCGTTGGGATACCGGTGTCAGCGAGTACAACAACAGCGAGACCCTGCCGAAATTCAACGCCTGGGTAGAGGGTGGAGAAATCCTGGTTGACGAGGACGAGATTCGCGCGTGGTCGAAAAAGAAACCTCAACCCTACCAGCGCGACAGCTACCAGGGGCTCTACCAGGATCACACCGGAACGGCGGACGAACCACACGTAAAGTACATTCGCAAACTGGCCGGCGATGGTTTGTCCAGATCCGGTCCACACGGCCCGGCAGCGGCCATGGGTGTTTCACGCGATGCGCTGCCCCGGTGGGACGATATCCAATTCGTCGTGGCGCAACTCCATAAGCTTCCCCTGTTGGATGACGAGACGGTGGGTACCGATCTCGTTATCGGTCCTCGTGCGAGGAAACCACTGACACTGGAGATTCCACTGTTCGTCTCGGACATGAGTTTCGGTGCACTGTCGGAAGAGGCCAAGGTGGCACTTTCCAAGGGAGCCGAGCTTGCGGGGACCAGTATCTGCTCCGGTGAGGGCGGCATGCTACCCGAGGAGCAGGCGGCCAATTCGCGCTACTTTTATGAACTCGCTTCGGCGCGCTTCGGATTCTCTTGGGAGAAGGTGCAAAGGGCGCAGGCCTTCCACTTCAAAGGTGGACAGGGTGCTAAAACGGGTACCGGTGGACATCTGCCGGGCAACAAGGTGAAGGGGAAGATCGCCGAGGTGCGCGGCTTGCGTGAAGGGGAGCCGGCCGTCTCGCCGGCGCGTTTTCCGGAGTGGGCTGAATTGGGTCAGTTCCGCGATTTCGCCGCCGAAGTGCGTGAAAAGAGCGGCGGAATTCCGATCGGATTCAAGCTCTCCGCCCAGCACATTGAAAAAGACATCGACGCGGCCCTTGAGGTCGGCGCGGACTACATCATTCTCGATGGGTGCGGCGGCGGTACCGGCGCCGCACCGCTGATATTCAGAGACAACATCTCGGTGCCCACTATTCCGGCGCTGGCCCGTGCACGCCGTCACCTGGATCGTAGCGATGCTTGCGACGTCACGCTCATTGCAACGGGGGGATTGCGGGTTCCCGCCGATTTCGCCAAAGCGATGGCCCTAGGCGCCGACGGTATCGCAGTCTCAAATGCCGCTCTACAGGCCATCGGCTGTCTCGGTATGCGGGCCTGTAACACCAACAATTGTCCCGTGGGCATCGCTACCCAGAAAGCGGAGCTGCGCGAGAGGCTGCCCATCGACGTTGCGGCAGAACGGCTGATGCGGTTTTTCATCGCCTCGGTGGAGCTGATGAGTGTGCTGGCGCGTGCTTGCGGCCATCGGCATCTCAGCGACTTTTCCATCGAGGATCTGACGACCTTCAAACGGGATATGGCAGCGCTGACGGGTATCGCCTATGGCGGCATAGCACCCTAACCGCGCTTGGAGTCGGGTTGGCTTCAGGAGACCCTGGCGCGCGAGTCAATCCCTATCAGTTGTACCCATTTCAGTTATCTCCTACTGGGTAGGCATCCCAGATTAATCCGCGGCAGATCCAGCCGATAAGACTAAGAAGTGTGTTGGGCTGCGAGCATGTTGGAGTTCGCGATGAAGAAGAATCTGCCGGTCACCGATAATGAGCGTGTCGTCAGTGAGGAGATGAGAATCATCTCTTCGACCGACACTAAGGGGATCATTACCAACGTCAACGACGATTTTCTGCAGATCGTCGGTTTTTCCACTGAAGAGCTTGTCGGCGCTAACCACAATATCGTTCGTCACCCCGACGTCCCACCCGTCGCGTTCCAGGACCTCTGGGAGAATCTCAAGGCGGGGCGTAGCTGGAAGGGTATCGTCAAGAACCGCTGTAAGAGCGGAGATCACTATTGGGTGGACGCGCATGTGGCGTCTCTGGTCGAAAACGGGGATGTCATCGGTTTCGAATCGGTACGGGTAAAGCCCAGTCGCGAACGGGTGGAGCGCGCGCAGGCTATCTACGATGCGGTCAATAGCGGAAAATCACTGCCAACGCCGTTTGACGACAGGAGCTTCCTCTGGCGTTCTGTTATCGCGACGTTGCTACCGCTGCTGCTCGTCGCGGTGGCGCTGGGGTTGGTCGGAACGGAATCGGGTGTGGTTGTGAGTGCTCTGTTAGCCCTCGGTGGTGTGGCAGCGTTAGCGCTCGGACGATGGTGTGCCGCCCCGGTTCTGAGAGCGGCAGCGGAGGCGCGCGAGGTCATTCACAATCCGCTCAGTCAAGGCATGTATTTTGGGACGACGCGCTGTGAGTTGGGCCAACTCCGCTACGCGATCGAGTATCTCCAATCGACGCTGCGCCCCCTTTTGGTGCGAACCAATCAAGCCGCATCGCAGGTCGCGGATGCAGCGAACCGCAGCAAAAGCGGAATGCATTCCGCGACGGAGGATCTCGATCTACAGCTCAGTAGCGTCGAGCAGGTCGCCTCGGCGATCGACGAGATGGTCGCCACCGTGCAGGAGGTGGCTAGCAGTACTGCCGGAGCGTCGCAAGCCGCCCATGAGGCAATGACGTTGGCAAGTAGTGACCGGGAGATCGTTGAAAAGAGCATCGCCGCCACCGAGGCGCTGGCGGGTGAGGTCGAAGCGGCGGCGGAGGTAGTTAAGCGGGTCGAAGAAGAGAGCCAGAACATCGGCTCGGTACTCGATGTCATTAACGGGATCGCCGAACAGACCAATCTCCTTGCGCTCAATGCGTCGATCGAAGCAGCGCGCGCTGGCGAACAGGGTCGCGGGTTTGCTGTCGTTGCCGATGAAGTGCGAGCCCTCGCGCATCGAACCAAAGAGAGTACGGATGAAATTCAGTCGACGATTCAACGTCTGCAGCGAGGCACCGAAGAGGCGGTGAGCGTTATGGGGCGTGGCCGCGAACGCGTCGCCTCCAGCTTGGATCAGGTGAGCCAGGGTGGGCAGGCCCTGGAGTCTATCGGTGACGCGGTCTCGACCATTACGGAGATGAACGATCAAATCGCTTCCTCCAGCGAAGAGCAGGGGAGTGTGGCGGAGGAGATTCGCCGCAATATCCACGCGATCAACGACCTGAGCCGCCGTACCACGGAAAGTGCCAGAGGGACCGTCTCCATCGGCGACGAACTCGCGCACTTGGCCGAAAAGCTCAGCGCACTCATGCATCAGTTCAAGGTGTGACCGATACCCGTACTTGGAATAGTCGGGATTACGGGGCGATTCCGGACTTAGGCCTAATACGCTGCTAACAAAGGGCGGCTTCCCTTCATTACATCGCCTTCGATACGGGGTGCCAACCTTGGCTCCACGTGTCGAGTGGGACCACGTGCGCAGGCATACCGTTGTCTGAAAACCAAGAGTCGACGACGTATTGCTCCTCCGTCGTGGTATCGACGATCAGTGCTGCCACGTGCGGCCAATCCATGACAAAAAAACCGCGTGTGGCAGTTCCCTTGAGATCGTGAAAACGGATCAGTCCGTTTTGCAGCAACAGCGTTAAGTAGACCGAGGTGTTGACGGTTTCATCGACGCAGTCCAGCTGATAGCCGGTAAACAGTCCGCTGAACGTCCCACCAACATCGACCGACGTACCCGTCTTGCGGCCGACGATCGCTTCGAGTTTGGCAATGGACTTCGCTATACGCAGCCGTTCGCTGGATGGGTCCGGCGGCGCTTCTGAAAACAGCTCTTGGATCTCTTTCCACTCCTGGTCGTTCAGCGCAACGGATGCCGTCGACTCGCAATCGTGTGAGTAGCAAATCTCGAACCTCGAAGTGGTTGGGTAATCGACCTGGTAACGCTCGAAGAGTGCACTGCTCTTGATGAAGTGTTTGTGCGAGCAGGCCTGACAAGCGGTAGCGAGTAGCACAAGAAATACCATGGTGACTCTTCTCATGCGCTCTCCCCGACGGTAGTGGTCACACTTTGTTGTACATCACTCAAAGTGTAGTTAGAGAGGCTGCATTCGAGTGAACGACGGTTATCCGTTTTGTCCGTGATCAAGCGCTTCGATCCCTTTCGTCGTTGGTGGCGCAGTTCACCTTACCTAGTGCGGCGGCCGTTTCGGTAATCACACGGCGTAGCCAGGTTTGACTGGCGTCTTTGTTGAGCAGCGGACTCCAGATCATCTGTAGCTCGAGCTGCGGGATCTCAAAAGGGGGCGGGAGGATAGCAACGTTCGGGTCATCCTTGTAAAGGCGCGCCGCTCGGGTAGGCAGTGTCGCGATCAAGTCCTGTTCGCGCGCTAGGTGGAGGGCGACGTGATAGCTGCGCGTAAAGACGCAGATGTTGCGTTTCTTTCCGATATTGGTCAACGCTTCGTCGACCCAACCCAGCTTTTGAATGTCCTCCGGATTCATGCCGACACCGACGCCAAATCCGGTTTTACTTACCCAAACGTGGCGACCCCTTAAGTAGTTGTCCAAGGTGAAGTCGTTACGAATGGGATTTTTGGAACTGACCAGACAGCAGAAACCATCTTTCCAGATGGTGGTTTGATGGAACGATTGGGGTAACTCTTCGAATCGGTTGATCGCCATGTCCACCTTGCCGGTCTCCACATCGTGAAAGGTCACATCGCTGGGCGTCATGATGTCGAGGGTGGTGTTGGGTGCCTGATCGCGCATTTTGGTGAGCAGCGGCGGGATGAGTGTCGATGCCGCGTAGTCGCTGGTCATGATGCGAAAAACACGCTGGCTGTCACCCGGTTCGAAGTCGATGCTGGGTTGCAGGTTCTCTTCCAGCGTCAGGAGAATATTCCTCACCACGGGCTGTAAAGCCTTGGCCCTTTCGGTAGGTACCATGCCTTCGGATGTTCTCACCAAAACCGGATCATTGAGGAGGGTTCGCAGCCGCTTCAGCCCGTTACTCATGGCGGGCTGGGTGATATTCAACTGCAAAGCGGCCCGTGTGACGCTCTTCTCACGCAGTAGAACATCCAAGTAAAACAGTAGGTTAAGGTCTATTTTCGCGATATTCATAAGGTAAATGTCGGGAATAAAGATAATAAATTATATGAATTGTGCGGTTGCACATAAACTCCGATCAAACTTGTTACGTAAACGTCATATTCGAGGAGAGACTCATGACCGCTAAAACTCGCCAGGAGCAGATCGCGGAACTGGAGAAGGATTGGGCCGAGAACCCGCGTTGGAAGGACGTCGTACGCGGATACAAAGCCGAAGACGTCGTGCGTTTGCGCGGTTCGGTGCAGCCCGAATACACCTATGCTAAGAACGGTGCCAACAAACTGTGGGATCTGGTTCGCGGCGGTGCAAAAAAAGGCTATGTGAACTGCATGGGCGCCATCACCGGTGGTCAGGCCATGCAACAGGCTAAGGCGGGTGTGGAAGCCATTTATCTCTCCGGATGGCAGGTGGCGGCCGACGGCAACACCTCCGAGACCATGTATCCCGACCAGTCGCTCTACGCTTACGATTCGGCACCCACGATGGTTCGCCGCATCAACAACGCTTTTAAGCGCGCGGACGAGATCCAGTGGTCGCGCGACATCAACCCGGGCGACGAAGGTCACGTTGACTATTTTCTGCCCATCGTGGCGGATGCCGAAGCCGGTTTCGGTGGCGTATTGAACGCTTTCGAACTGATGAAGAATATGATCGCCAACGGCGCTGCCGGCGTGCACTACGAAGATCAGCTCGCCGCGGTGAAGAAGTGCGGGCACATGGGCGGTAAGGTGTTGGTGCCAACCCAGGATGCGGTACAGAAACTGATCGCCGCCCGTCTCGCCTCCGATGTCTGCGGCGTACCGACTCTGGTGCTGGCGCGTACCGACGCCGAAGCGGCGAATCTGCTCACCTCCGATGTGGATGACAACGACAAGCTTTTCGTTACCGGCGAGCGTACCGCCGAAGGGTTCTTCCAGGTGAAGAACGGCCTTGAGCAGGCGATCTCCCGCGGACTGGCTTACGCTCCTTATGCTGATCTGGTGTGGTGCGAGACCGGTACCCCGGATCTTGGCTTCGCGCGCGAATTCGCCGAGGCCGTACTCGAGAAAAACCCCAACAAGCTGTTGGCTTACAACTGCTCGCCATCTTTCAACTGGAAGAAGAACCTGGACGACGCCACCATCGCCAAGTTCCAGGATGAGTTGGCCAGCATGGGTTACAAGTACCAGTTCATCACCTTAGCCGGTATCCACAACATGTGGTACAACATGTTCGATCTCGCCTACGAATACGCTCGCGGCGAAGGCATGAAGCACTACGTGGAGAAGGTCCAGGAGCCCGAGTTCGCTGCGCGCGATAAGGGTTACACCTTCGTCTCCCACCAGCAGGAGGTGGGCGCCGGTTACTTCGACGACGTCACCACCACTATCCAGGGTGGCGCCCCCTCCGTGACCGCATTGGCCGGTTCCACGGAAGAGGAGCAGTTTGCGTAAGCGCCGGCGTACCACGCTGTAACCGTTAGCAAACACAAAGGCCGCGCCCTTACCCGGGCGCGGCTTTTTGTTGCCCGGTGTTTCGCCTATCGGCATGTGCTTGCTCGTGATCTTCGGTAGAATTCACCCCGTGCCAAAACGAGGGAATCATAGTGAAAGTTGTCGTCATACCCGTAACACTCTTTGAACAGAACTGTTCGGTTTTGATCTGCGAGGAGACAGGAAAAGCTGCGGTGGTCGATGCCGGTGGAGATATCGATCGCATCCTGGCGGCGGTGGACGAGGCGGGTGTGGAGGTCGAAAAAATACTCGTAACTCACGGTCATGTGGACCATGTGGGAGCGACAGCGGCGCTGGCGAAACAGTTGGATCTACCCATCGAGGGGCCGCAGCGCGAAGACAAGTCCTGGATAGACGAATTACCTCAACAGTCCAGGCAATTCGGATTTGGCGAGTCGGAGTCCTTCGAACCGGATCGCTGGCTGGAAGAGGGTGATACCGTGAAGGTGGGTAATGAGACGCTGCAAGTGCTTCACACGCCTGGGCATACGCCGGGTCATGTGGCGTTTTATCATCCGGAGAACCGACTCGCCATCGTCGGCGATGTGCTGTTCCAAGGGTCGATAGGCCGCACCGATTTTCCGCGCGGGAATCATCAGGATCTCATCCACTCGATTCGTGAAAAACTATTTCCCCTTGGTGACGACGTGGAGTTCCTGCCGGGTCACGGACCGGCATCCACTTTTGGAGAAGAGCGCCAGCACAATCCGTTTGTAGGCGATGGCGCGATACATCGCTAAGAACGCCGCTCTGACTTCGTTCCACGAAAACGATGGCGGCCACATCGTCATAGTGGCTTGCGAAGTGTACTTTCAGGCCATGGCGAATATGGTCTGGTAGCTCTTCGAAATCTCGACGATTGTCTTCGGGAAGTATCAGCTCTTTGATTCTCACTCGCCTGGCAGCGATGACCTTCTCGCGGATGCCCCCCACGGGTAACACTTGTCCTGTTAAAGTCAGCTCTCCCGTCATTGCCATGGGACGGCGTGGTTTTTCGTTGCGCGCCAGCGATAGCAGTGCCGTGGCCATGGTAACGCCGGCGCTGGGGCCATCTTTGGGGGTTGCGCCTTCGGGGACGTGGAGATGGATAAAGGCGGAATCGAAAAAGTGGGCATCGGCACTGTATTCGGCGAGATGCGATGAGACGTAGGAGTAGGCGATCTCAGCCGATTCGCGCATCACTTCGCCCAGTTTTCCGGTCAATTTGAAACCGCGGTTTTTACCGTGGACCTGCGTTGCCTCGACCGGAAGGGTGGCACCCCCCATGGGGGTCCATGCCAATCCTGTGACTACACCCACGCCACGGATAGGTTTTTCGGGTTTGAAGAAAGGTTTGCCTAAAAACGCTTCCAGGTTGTTGATACCCACTTTGACCGTTTTTAACGGTTTACGTGCGCGTGCGACACGAACCACGGTTTTGCGGCAAATCCGCAGCAGCTGCTTCTCGAGATTGCGCATCCCCGCTTCGCGGGCGTAACCCTCGATCACCTGGCGCAATGCCCGTCGCTGATTTTGAGTTGACTGGATTTGAGTCCGGTCTTTTCCAGCGCCCGTGGCCATAAGTGGTTCTTGGCGATCTCCACTTTTTCGGCGGTGATGTAGCCGGAGAGTCGGATGATCTCCATTCGGTCCAGCAACGGGGCGGGAATAGTGTCGAGTTGGTTTGCGGTGCAGGTGAAGAGGCACTTGGAGAGATCGAAGCGCACGTCGAGATAGTGGTCGAGAAAATCGACGTTCTGCTCCGGATCAAGAACTTCCAACAGCGCTGATGCGGGATCGCCGTGGTACGAAGCGCCTACTTTGTCGATCTCGTCCAGCATGATGAGGGGATTCGCGACGCTGGACTCTTTGATGGCCTGGATAAACTGCCCCGGCATGGCACCGATGTAGGTGCGGCGATGTCCCTTGATCTCGGCTTCATCGCGCATCCCACCCAAGCTGAAGCGGAAAAACTCGCGACCCAGGGCATCGGCAATAGAGCGTCCGATGGAGGTTTTACCCACGCCGGGGAGACCGACCAGGCAGAGTATCGAACCGCGGATCTCACCCTTCAGGACACCGACGGCGAGGAACTCGATAATGCGCTCCTTGACGTCTTCAAGTCCATCGTGGTCGCGGTCGAGGATCTTACGCGCCCGGCGTAGGTCGAGTTTATCCCGGGAGTGTTTGCCCCAGGGCAATCCGGTCAACCAATCCAGATAATTACGCGTCACGCCATACTCGGGAGACCCTGATTCGAGGATATTGAGTTTTTCCAGCTCCTCGTCGATACGCGCCTGGGCATGATCGGGTACGGTGAGTGATTTCAGCCGTTCTTTGAACCGTTCGATATCGGCGGTCTTGTCATCCTTGGCGATGCCCAACTCCTGTTGAATCTCTTTGAGTTGCTCGCGCAGAAAGAATTTGCGCTGCTGATCGGAGATCTTGTCCTCCACTTGTTGGCGAATACGGGTCTGCAGTTTGGCCACTTCCAGCTCTTTCTTGATCAACAGCAGCACCCGTTCCATGCGTTGTTTTACCGGGGACGTCTCAAGTATCTGCTGTAAATCGTTGCGACCGGAGGTCACCAGGCTTGCGGCGAAGTCGGCGAGCGCGGACGGCTCGTTGAGGCTGAAACGATTGAGAAACTGCTTCAGCTCCTCGCCGTACAGAGGATTCATGGGGAGGAGTTCGCGAATGGTGTTGATCAGCGCCATGGCGTAGGCGCGCTCCTCGTCATTGCGCTGCAGTGGCTCTTCGGGGTACTCGACCTGTGCGACGAAGGGGGGTGTGACTTAACCAACGGACGATGCGAAACCGCTGCATGCCTTCGGCGATGAATTGCAGCCTATCCTCTTCTCGCATCGGGTGGAGCATACGGACGACGCAACCCACGGGGTGAAAATCGTCGGGAGTCGGCATCTGTTGCGGTTCCGAACGCACGAGCACCATCCCCACCTTGTGGTGCGCCGTTTCGCCGACTGCCTCAACCGTACTCAGCCACGGGTCGGCCTCCATCATCATGGGAAGCGCTTGCGCCGGGAAAAAGGGACGCTCGAAGATGGGGAGGATATGCAGCGTATTGGGTAGCACATCGCCCGGAACAGCCAGTGCGCCTAGATCGTCCGGGTCCGCTTGTTTCGTTGATGATCTCGCCGTTGAGGGTGTCGTCTTCGCGCATGGTTGATGTTTTTGTATCTGCTGAGGGGGTTGCCATCACATGGGGATGGCATCTGTTAAAATCAAGAGTACACCCTCAGCATTGATCATTCCCTCTATGAATCAAGATGATATCCACTATGAAGAGGCGGCTCGCCAGGCTATCGATCTGGGGAACCGGTTAGCGAACGACGATCAGGAGGCTGATTTGTGGGACATTGCCGATGGGTTGTTGGCCGGTGCCGTGCAGTATTGGCTCTACTCGAGACAACCCTGCGATGATCCCCTGTGTGAGGATTGCGCCCCCTTCGCGAGCGCGGTTCAGCGCTTGTCCGAGTTACAGCAGATGACCCAACGGATGGCGGAAGAGAGCGAGTATTTCCACTCACCTAACGACAGTGACGTCGGGCGAGCGTGAACCGCTAAGCGTCGGTTGGTGATATCGATGGCGAGCGCCGTCCTTCACTATTTTCACGACCCCATGTGTAGCTGGTGCTACGCGTTCTCTTCCGTATGGTCGCAGGTACAGGAGGAGTTACCGCCGGATATCGAAATCCGGCGCTGGCTGGGAGGGCTTGCTCCGGATAGCGATCGGCCTATGCCGGAAGAGATGCGCGTCATCTCCAGTCTACTTGGCGTCGCATCGAGACAGTGGTTCCCGGCGTTACATTCAATTTTGAGTTTTGGGAGCGCTGCCGGCCGCGCCGTTCCACCTACCCGGCATGTCGGGCGGTCATCGCGGCACGCGAACAGGATCGTGACTACGATGTCGCTATGACCAGGGCCATCCAGTGTGCCTACTACGAGCAGGCACGCAATCCCTCCGACGATGAAACCTTGATTCAATTGGCGGAGGAGTTGGGATTGGATGTCGATCGGTTTACGGCGCGCTACAGAAGTCTGTTTGCCCAGCAGCAGTTGGAGAAAGAGATCGAGTTCGCGCGTACGCTCGGTGTAAGCGGTTTTTCAAGTCTTGCACTGCAGTCCGCCTCAGCCAGTTTCCTCATCCCGGTGAACTATGGTGATGCGCACCCCATGAGCAGCGCGCTGCAGAGCGTCGTTGCCGATTGGCACGGTTAGGGGGCGAAGGGTTGTAAGGGTTCTGCCATCGCTTGTTGAGGATACCGAGGCAACACAATAGCCTTAGGCGGTAGATCACCAAGTTCAACTTCGTCCAACGTGAATTCGTTGGCGGGTTGTGTGCTGTTCTCATCGAGTTTGACGCCCATCTTGCTGATACGCAGCGCGTTCTGTTCGATACGTAGCAACTCTTTGGGCGCGGCGAGTTGCCTGATGAGTTCGTCCAGGTAGCTCTTTGGGTTGCACGATTGTAACGCGGCACTGTTCCGCGAAGGTTCGGAGCCGTAGCGCCACTTCATCATGCGTTGCGATACATACTGCACCAGACTGTCGAACAGATGTCGCGACAGTGCGCTGCGTAGCTGCGACTCGTCGCGGCAGGGCGCCAGTATGCGATGGTCGCGGAAATTGACGGTGGTTTGCAGCGTTTCGCGTTGGAGGATGCCGTTTTCTCCATCGACGCCAAAGACCCTTTTTTCCCGGCGCGACATCAGCAGCATGAGAAACGCTGGTTCGGTGTGGCCGGGGTTATTGGCATAGAATTCGTGCAGCTCCCGGCACCGGCCCACAATGTGGGTGATCTCTTGTTTGTTGGCGAAAAAAGCGTTTACCCGTGGATCGGAGAGGTAGTCGTCGGGAGAAATCAGAAAGGGGCCCGGTACCTGTTCGGTCAATGCCTGGATATGGGCCAAGACCTGGTGTGCCGCCTCGCGCAGCGCTTTCCGATAGCCGGTGAGTGCGCGCATACGGTTGTCAGTACCGTCGACAATAGATTCCACAGCGGCATGAAGCGCTTTGCCTTTCTCGCGTTTCTCGCGGCGTAGACTCGCCCTATCCTCCCAGAAGCGGACGAGCTGCGTCCACTGTTCTTGGAACAGGCGTCTTAGCCCCGCGGCTTCTGCGACTCGGCGTTCGTGCATTACGTGGAGGGTTCCAAGTTTTAATCCAAAATATACTCTGTTCGCCATGCATGCGCTAACTCGTTGTTTATAAAGCTATTACTTGCTGTTTCTGACTGTATGTTCTAACCGGACTGCGAGAACGGAAATTCCATCTGATTTCCCGATATATCCCGATTTTGTAAATCGGACAAACCTCTTTTTCTTCACCCCCTGTCGGGTGTAACATCTCAAATCAAATGACGGTTGATAGCCGTTCCTCTCAAAGCCTTTAATCTTCATAATTTACAACATACTTGAACCGGACTTGCCACAACAGCGCTCCCTTCTGTTTTTACCGAGAAATCTGTTTAACCATGCTTCCCGTTTCCTGCGCTACATTCCGGCCTGTATGGGAGGGTTCCATAATTGCTATGCTGCCGCCTGAAGCTCGGAAACTCGCCGGTAGGAGCGCAGCAAACCGCCCAAGCGGTTAAACTCAACAATCACTCCATTTTCATCCTGTGGGTATGGCTCAATCATCTTTCCTCCCAGCCCTCGGTGTGGACGCTCATGGTTGTAGTACTCAATATACTCCTTCACAATGTACCGAAGCTGCTTTTCGCTGGTGACAATCATCTTGTTGATGCACTCGATCTTAATGCTTTTTACGAAGGACTCCGCAAACGAATTCATGACCGGCATGAATGCTGGCAGGCGCTTTATTTTGACACCGGAGCCTTCCATGATGGCGTCAAACTGCTTGGTGTAAAGCGGGTCCCGATCAGGGATCAGATATTTTTTACCCAGAAGAAAACCGTCGAAGGCATCCGTCTGATTCCTGGCCATCTGCGCCATCCATTTACCGTCAGGATCATGTGCTATACCGGCCAGTTCCACCTTGCGGGTTTTGACATCAATAAAAAACAGAACCATGTATCTGAGCAGAGCTGTTGGTGTCATAACCTCCACGGTGAAAAAGTCCGTGGCCGCCAGCGAATCAATATGTGAGGAGATGAAGCGTTCCCAGTCGATTCGCTTCTTCTGTTCAGGATCAGGAACAATTCCATAGTCATCCAGCACCCGTTTAACCGTGGAGGCAGAAACCTTCATCCCCAGATACTCCATTGTGGAGGCAATGCGCTTATAGCCCCATGATGGATTTCGCTTCGCAAATTTCAGGATGGCATCGACATATTCCTGCGGGACTGGTTTGGGACCACGCTTGTTTTCAGGTGAACTTTTTGAGCTGTCATACTTCTGGCCAACCAGATTTCGGTGCCAGCCAAGAATGGTCTCCGGCTTGAAGATTCCGGCAACATCCTCCAGAGCATGTTTGTCCAAGGAAATCGCCTTCTGAGACAGGCGCTTTTTCTGCTGGCTTGAGAGTTTAACCTTTTTGCAGTGGAAATCATCCCGAAGCACCTCCCGCAGAACAGAATTTTCCTCCATGCAGTATTCCAGCGACTTTTGCAGATTCAGGAGAAGATCCTTGGTCGTGTCGTCAGAAACGCCTTTAATGATGGCTTTAAATTTGTCGTAAGTTTCCTTGATCATGGTTCATCTCCGTTAAGGTGTTCTATTTTAACTCCAAGATTTCACCGAAACGGAGCCCCGTATAAACCGGCTATCTCTTTTACAAGTTCCTCTGTGTCACAAGTTGCGTCATTCCTTACCCTTGTGGTCCAGTTGCTTCAACAGCAGGTCAAAGTCGCTCTCAAAGAGCCGATCTTGAACAATACGGTATTTTTCAAACTCGCTTTCAGCATGGGCTTTGGCTATTTCTGCCGTCACTTTCCCAGCGTCCTGTAGGATTTCCCGGTCGGTGGCTTCGATGAATTTATTTAAGCGGACTTCCCAATCCTGCATGGTCATCGGCATCTTGCGCAGGGCCATATCTTCCGCTACATCCAGATAAGCCGAAACCAGCCGCTGTAGTTGAGCCATTTCATGTTCGGTCAGGTAATTTTTGGCCACACTGACATCAAACTTCTGGATTTTCCCTTTTGGAACATCCTTCCATGTCGTCAGCCCCATGTTCTGCTTTTGGTGGTCTGCCCGATCGACAATCACTTCGGCTGCCGTCTGGCCGTGGATCGCCCAGTGCAGTTTGTTCTGTACCGTGGCAAAGAAACGCTTGGTGGCCTGAGCGGTCACATCATAATCAATGGATGTCGCGTATATATCGGTAATCTTCTGGTAGAATTTACGCTCAGAGAGACGGATCTCCCGGATGCGCTCCAGTTGTTCTTCAAAGTATTGTTCCGTCAGGATGGAACCGCCGCATTTGATCCGCTCGTCATCCATCACATAGGCTTTGATGGTGTACTCTTTGATGACAGTGGTCGCCCATTTTCGGAACTGCACAGCACGTTCAGAATTGACCTTGTAGCCAACAGCGATAATGGCCGAGAGATTATAGTGCAAGGTGTTGTAGTTCTTGCCATCAGCGGCAGTTATCCGGAATTTCCGGATAACTGAATCTTCCTGCAACTCGCTGTCGGAAAAGATTTTTTTCAGGTGTTCATTCACCGTGCGCACGTTCACGTCATAGAGCACGCCCATCATCTTTTGGGACAACCATATGTTTTCATCCGCGTAAACCGCCTCAACGCCGCCTTGACCGCTTGCTGTAACGAAGGTCAGATATTCGGCCGCCGATGAGCGAACGATGGATGTCTCTTTTTTTTCGGTTTTTTGAAGTTGTTTGTTTTTGTCCTTCTTCATTCCACGCCTCCCCAGTTTTGATACCTGTCCCGGGACCAGCGGAGGTATTTCATCAATTCCCAGTTCACCGAGTCGGAATCAAACTGCTCGCTGTCAAAGTCACCGCCGGACCACTCCATATAGCTTTCATGCTCTTCATGATTCGAGTCTTTGAGAGCGCTGCAGAACCCAAAGTAGCCGGGTACACCGCCCACATCCTCAGGTGGGCAGGCTCGTTCGCCTTCAAGGCAGGCCAGCTCCGTTCTCAACTCCGGATTAAAATAGCGGCTTTCCTCAAGAACAAGTTCATGCTCCCAGCTGTCGCCAAAGTCGTAAAGATAGGTGAATGTACGGCCGTTCTGTTTAATCAGATTTCCAAGCTGGTATTTCCCGCATACCAGTCCGTCTTCTTTGGATTCCGGATATTCGGCATAGCGGTTTTTCCCAATGGTAAATTCGTGCAGATGGCTGTCGGTCCAGCCCATGACAATTTGGATGACATCATGTAATCGGTCCATCGTAATACTGGCGGGCACCACAAACCGCCGCCAGATGGCCGGTTCGATATCAAGCAGTTGTATTTTCAGTAGATAAAATCGTTCGTTCATTTCTTTACCTTAATATTTTGACCAGAAGCTTCGTTTGCGACCATGTGCCTCACCGGCAAGCTGGCCAAGCAGGCATCCTTGGGCTCTGGATCGTTTAGTTTCCAAGTTTACGTCTTTCCTCTCGTGCTATTTCTGCAATTCCGTCAAGGGCCTCATTATCCAGATCGAGATCCACAAGCTCGCTGCGGAGCTCATCCCTTAAGTTCTTTGCTGCAGTTTCAGCAAATTCAAGTATGTAAGCCAAGTCAGTGCTTGAGATGTTGACTGTTGTTTCGATCAGGTTGGCTGACATTTTTAGTACCTTCAGTTTTGTTGTTCCTGTTGCAGAAGGTCCTTCCAACCTTCATAAATCATGACCATTGCCATGGTATCCAATTCACAATACTTGAGCAGAGCCTTCCGGATCTCCCCACGCTCATAGTCCGACATTTCCTCAAACTGCATCCGGGCATAAGCGGTCAGGGCCGCACCACCATCCCGCAGCTCATCATCGTCACTCAAGATGCCCATATCTTTGTCCGAGATATCCTGAAACATCTTCGGGAGCATTTTATATGGGTCGGTGACTTTCCCGTCTTTGATTTTGATCCACTGCCAGTCTTTGAAGTTGATACTCGGGATTCCATCCGACGCGCCGTAAATGGGCTTTGAATATTTATCCTGCAGAAAGGTTGAGCTGTTCAGGATTGCCGGTAGCACCTGTTTGATGGAGTTGGAGCCATTTGTGGCCGGGTCGTAATAGTAACGCTTAACAATTTCCCACATGTCGACCATGTTGCGCTCGCCGGTCCACTGCTCAACAGAGTCCTTCACGGCTTGGGTGATAGACCTGATGAACGCGCACAATTCCTCCCGGTCTTCAATTTCCCGCTGATCAGCCTGAAGCTGGCGGTAAATCATGTTGAGGAATGTGTTTTCGTGATTCGAGTAGCGGAAGATGCTGCCGTTGTCGTTTTCAAGCTGAGCCTTAAGAGCTCGCACAAAGTCATAATTCGGAAATCCTCCCTGTTCTGTATTCAGATACTCACCGAAGTGTTCAACAGAACCATCCTCGTGAACGATATGGTGGGAAAACTGGAACGCGATTCCCTCGTAAGGTCTGCGACCTGCATTAAACGGTATGGCCACCATTGTGGTTTCAAAGTCGATGAAATGGAGTGGAAACAACCAGCTGCTCATCTCGCTTTGCAGGTTATCCTGATCCAACCAGATCGAAGTGTCTGCGTTCTGGAACTTTTCAATCTGAAGCCACTGACGTTCGCTGGCAGAGATACCCGGCTTTTTGTCAGGCTTAGGAACCACATCCTCCTCGGTCAGATCGGACATTTTGATGCAGCCAGCTTCAATCAGCTTTGCCTTCTTGCTGAAGTTCCAGACATCAAGTACGGTTGGACTCTCGAAGTCATCATCCTTCCAGCCCAGATTCGTTTTCCAGCATTCTTTCTTTCCGCTCAGCAAGCCGGACTGCTCCTCGCCTTCCTTTGTATAGAACTCGCAGCTTGAACAGTTGGTTGATACTGGTGACGGTATTTTAGTATCCGAAGCATAGTGTTCTGCAAACAAATCAACCCGCTGTGTAAAGCTCAGGGACTGATCGCTGCCACCATCTGTACCGGCATAGATCTGCTCGCATTCGGTATCAACATTCACCTTGCAGAGAATCGGCGGTGTCAGATCTGCGTCGGTCAGGGTCTCTGATACCGATACCGACTTTCGTCCATTGGCGTCCTTCACCAACCGAAACTTCTGGTTAAGTCCATCGGTCGGACAGGTTGCAGATTTATCGGCCATCATGAGATGGGCGGAGGCGGTATATTGTGGCAGCGCCTGATTGATCACATATTTCTGAAAGGCTACATCGTAGAGGTAGGACTTCCAGCCTGATTTGATCGTCCCGTTTTTATTGGCAAACGGATCTTCAGCTTCAGGATCAAAGGATTTGGCTTTGACCTCATAGAGGCTGAGGCGGTTACCGTTCTTAACCAAGATATCCGCACGGATGAATAGTTTGTCAGTCGCAATTGCCGCTTCGTAAATGGTAACCTGATCCTGCTGCAGCAGGCTGTTGGTTTCAGCGAGAGCCTCGTCGTAATCCAGTGTTTTGATATCGTGACCACCGGGGAAATAGCATTTAGCCAGGTCGCCCACCTGAAAGCCGCCATCAGCCAGTGCAAGAAGGAAGCTATCATCAAGGTTCTGGTTGGCGTACTCGCTTTTCCCGGTATAGAAGAGCTTGGTCGGGCATTCAGTTGCCAGTTTGAATCTCGATTTTGTCAGGTATCTCCTTTTAGCCATCAGTATCTCTCCCTGCTATTCACTTTTAACCACCTTTGTACACCCCGGGCCGGACAGTGAGCTACGGCCGCCGGATACAGGTGTGATGTTTATCTGGGTGCTGATTCTTTCTTTTAGTGCAGATACATGGGAGATGATTCCGATCAGCTTGCCGTCCTGCTGCAGGCCGGATAAGGTTTCCAGAGCGGTCTCCAGTGCCTCTTTATCCAAGGTGCCGAAGCCTTCATCCAGAAACAGGGAGTCCACCCGTACTTTCCGGCTGGCCATTTTCGACAGCCCCAACGCCAGCGTCAGGCTAACGATAAAGCTTTCACCGCCGGACAGGTTCTTGGTCGACCGGATTTCACCGGCCTGATAGTTATCGACGACATTCAGTTCCAGCGGCTGCTGATCATCACGGATCAGCAGATAGCGGTCGGTCATTTTTTCCAGCTGCCGGTTAGCATGAGAGACCATCAACTCAAAGGTTAAGCCCTGTGCAAAGTTGCGGTACTTTTTCCCGTCGGCTGAACCGATGAGGCCATGCAGCTTTTCCCAACGATGGCACTCTTTCTTCTGAGCCTCGATGGCGGACTGCTTTTCCTTTATCCGCTCTTTGGCAGCCGTATTTTCACTTAGCTTGTGCTTGAATTCGGCAATGGCGTCGCGCAGTGTTTTCAGGGACTCTTCAAATTCTTTGAACTGCGTCTGCAGTTCCTCAAGCATTTTATCCGTGGACGGGATTCCGTCTTTCTTTTTATTAGCTTCCTGATTAATCAATGCAACATCGTTTATTTCCAAGTCGTTCAGATCGATATAAACGGGTCGCAGCCCCTTGTCGATCTCCGTGGCCAGACGCGTCTCCCGGTCTTTCTGTTTAGCTTTGAGCTCTGTTTCCGCATCATCGAACTCTTTGGCCCGGGAAGACAAAGATTCCCGATCTTCCTGTGGCAGTCTGGCTTCAAGGAATGCTTTCTCATCTGCAAAGCCTGCCGGAGTAAAAGCAATTGAAAAATCCGCCTCCGCTTTTTTGAGTTCAGGTGTTCTTTACTCGATGCGCTTCTTCAGGGACTCAATATGGGTCTTGGCCGTTGTCAGTTTCTGCTGCAGCTCGGTGTTCAGGTCTCTGGCTTTCTTCTCGGCTTTTTCGGTATCGGCAATGGCTTTGTTCAGACGGCCTTCTTCATCATCAGGCTTTTTATCGCCGTACAATTGCTTCCGCTCTTCTGTTCCGTCGGCCAGTTCCTTTTTGAGCCGTTCCAGAGTTTCCTGTTTTTCAGCCAGAGCCTTGACCTGCGTATCAATTACGGCATCCAGACGCTTCACCTCGCTGTCGATAGCGGCAATCTGTTTTTCGATGTCGGTCTTTTGTTTTACCTGCTCCTGCCATGCCTTCAGTCTTGATCTGAGGGAATCGAGCAGTGACTCGACCTCTGTCTCCGGTATTTCAGTAATGCCAAGTGGCTGGAGTTTCCCGTAAACCGCCAGCTTGAGTTCATCAAAGCCGGTCCTAAGCTTCGTGAGAGCATCCTTCAATTCTGTGAGTGACCTTTCAGCGGCCTTCTTGTCATTGGTCGCTTCGGTTTCCAGCTTCTCGCTGTCATTCAGGTTTTTACGGGCAGCGGTTTCCGCCTGTTCCTGTTTTTTGATGGCGGCTTCCTGCTCGTCTGCCTTGTCGATCAACTTGGTCAGCGATTCTATCTTTTGTTCGATTTGATCGGGAACCGGAACGTTACCCTCAGCAAAGGGATGCTCGGTAGCGCCGCAGAGCGGACATGGCTTGCCGTCTTCCAGTTTGGCACGGTGGTCTTCAAGCTCCTCGATTTTCCTGATGAAAGCCATTTCACGAAGAAGGGTTTCCTTCTCGGTACGATATTCCCGGAGTAGTTTGTCACCCAGCAACTGGCTCAGAGCATCCTTGCCTTGCTGTAGATTTTTACCAGCCGTCTCCAGCTCCTGTTTTTTGGGCCCACATTGCTTGGAGGCTTCCTCAAGTTTCTTTGTGGCATCTGCTACGGTCGTATCGGCTTTTTTGAGATCAGTTTCTTTCTGCGTGATCTCCTGCTGTTTGGTGAGCAGGTTGCCGAGTTGTTCTTCAACTCCGGCCAGTCCACTGATCAACCATTCATCCCGGGCATTTTCTTTGATGTATAGCTCTGCTGCCTCCAGCGTTTTTTCTGCGGCAGTCCGTTTTTCCTGTTCCTTCACCCGAGCCTGCTTGTCGGTCTCAATCTTTCCGGCTTCCTTGGTACAGGCATCAGCACCTTCTGATACAGCCTTTGTTTGTTCAGCAATCTTTTGATCCAATGACCGAATTTTCTGAATCAACGGGGCTGCTGTTTTCAGCTCATCTTTGGCTTTTACGGTGAGCTGTTCAGCAGCTTTGAAAGCCTCTGATTGTGTGTTTGCAGATGATTCGAGCTCAGGAAGTGCGGCTTCATCCGTTTTCAGGGAGGTCTGATCGTCAGCCTGTTGTTTACGGAGGGATGTTACGCTCACGTATGTTCCGTCCAGTGATGCAGCCTTGATCGCTTGTTCAAGTTTGGTCCGTTCCGGTTTGAACGCCTCGGTATCGGTCTTCAGTTTGGCGGCTTCATCCGTAAGGCTGAGGATCTCCTTTTGCAGGCCCTCAATAGTGGTCAGCCATGTGATGGCTTTGCCTGTTTCGGTTGATTTACCAGCAAGCTCAGTCTCCTGTTTCTGCTTGGCCGCAAGATCGTCTTGAATTTCCTTTTCCAGCTCCGGCTCCAGAATCACGATGCCGGATGTTTCGGCGTTCAGGATGTTGAGTTTTTCCCGCTCATCACACTGGCGTTCATGAACCCGGCGTGAGATTTCCGAATAAATTTCCGTGCCGGTGATCTGCTCGAGGATCTTGGACTTCTGTTCAACGTCAGCCTTGAGGAAGGTATCGAATCCGCCTTGGGCCAACAGTATGGAGCGGGTGAAACGGTCGAAGTCCATCCCGGTTTTTTCCTCAATGACTCCACCGACAAGGCTTTTCTTGGTTTCGATTGGCTTGCCCGTAGTATCGTCCGCAATCTGGTGTTCCTGATCCTGCAGGTTGCCTTCAGCCTTTTTTCGCGCCCGGCGTTGTTCCCAGTGGCAACGGAACCGGCCAGCCTGGGATTCAAAGAGTACCTCGGCGTAGCATTCACCGGTCTGGCGGGACATGATCTCATTCCCGCTCTTGGTGATTTTTCCGAGGCGGGGCGTGGCTCCATAGAGGGCCAGACAGATGGCATCAAGAATTGTCGACTTGCCCGCACCGGTCGGACCGGTCAGAGCAAAGATGCCGTTGGATACATATTCGGGATCGGTGAAGTCTATGACCCATTCACCGTAGAGGGAGTTGACGTTCTTAAATCTGAGTTCAAGTATCTTCATGATTTTTGATTCTGCTGCGAAGTCTTGATTGATGAAACGAATATTGCCGTCAGCTCATCGGCTTCTTTCAGTAAAGGTTGCACTTTTGCTTCGGGTAACAGTTTTCCCTCGATAATTAGCTCAAGCCAGAAACAGGTCTCGTCTGCCTCTTCTACAACAATGCCCAACTTCGAAATAAATTCAGCTTTTGATCTTCCACGGCATGCAGCCCGGTAATTAGCTCCAACAGAAGTTCCGGAACGGATAATTTGCCTGCCAATAGCGCTTGCAGAAGTTGTCTTTGGTAGTGCATCAACCAAATTCATGATTCTTAATGCAAACTGCTTTGTCCGTTCTTTTAGCTCCTGTTCCATAAATCAGCATTCCTCAATCACAAATCAAAATTCATTCACGTCTTCTTCATGGAGAGACTTGATTATTTCGTTATAAGAGACCGTTAGTTCCTCCCGGTCTTCATCCGGCACCTCAAAAGCATCCAGACAGCGGGTAAAAACATCTCCGGCATCCAGATCATCGAGGGTTTCATCTTCCGCGACCGTACTGATCACCCGGTCCATGACGCGCCGGTTCTTAATTCGCCTGATTTCCATGGCAGAGTCAGCTATGGCCTCATCGAGCATCTCGCGCAGGTTGCCGATGATGTCGCTGCCGGTGTATTCGATCTCAAGCCATGCGGAGCTTTCTTGCTTTTTCAGCTCCTCCAGCTTGGCATGGATATCATCCAGCGATCCGACAATGCGGACCAGCTCCTGAAAACACGGTGCGGGCAGCTCTTGGATGTTTGGCGTTGTGCTGTTGAACTCTATGAGCACGACCTTCTTTTCCTGAGTCGCTTCGCCATAGCCCATCGGAATAGGCGAACCACAGTAGCGGATATGTTCGGCGCTGCCGACCGCCTGAGGAACATGCAGATGCCCAAGGGCCAGATAATCGATTGACGAAGGGAACACCTCCTCACCGACATGTGCCAGTAATCCCACATAGAGTTCCCGAACACCGTCAACGGTCTTGCCGCCTGCCGTGAAAAGGTGTCCCATGGCAACGATAGGAATGGAGGATTGCTGATTTTGGATTTTGGATTGCTGAAAGAGTTCTTCGCGCTTGCGCTCGGCTATTTTAACGACTTCGGCATAGTGAGCTTTAAGCCCTTCGACCAGTTTTCGATTCTTATCATCAATCGTCTCGCCGGGCTCGACGGTTCTGATGTCCTTGTCTCTAAGATATGGCACAGTACAAATGATGGCTGATTTTTCAAGGTTAATCTCAGCACCTTCACAATTCGCATTCCGCATTCCGCAATCCGCAATCCGCAATCCGCAATCCAAAATCGGAATGACATCATCTGCCGGATCATCGGTTATAGAGCCAACCACATACACATTGAGCGCACGCAGTAGTTCCTTCGGGGCGTTCAGAAATGACGGTGAATCATGGTTCCCGGCAACGACCACAACATAACGACAGCAGGATGCCGCAACCCGGCAAAGGAATCGATAGTAGAGCTTCTGCGCCCGGTCGCTGGGCGTACTGGTATCAAACACATCACCGGCAACAAGCAGGGCATCAACCTTTTCCTCTTCAATGATCTGGGCCAACCAATCCAGAAACGATGAGAACTCCTCATAGCGTTTCCGTCCGTAAAGGGAGCGGCCTAAATGCCAGTCTGATGTGTGGAGGATTTTCATTCGGAAACCTCGACTTCGCCATCTCCCTTATCGACATTGTTTTCCCATTTAGCGCAGATCTTCTCGATATCAGGTGTCTTACTATCGGTGGACCAGCTTTTGAAAAACTGAGGATTTTTGCTTCGAGGGGCCGGGTCAACCTCCCTCATTTCAACCAATGCAGGGGCCTGCACACATTCTCCAAGCACAAGAGCGCTTCGTGGAGCCAGTGCAGGTAACTGTTCAAGTAATTGCCCATATATCCCGGGGACAATTTCTCGAAAATACCGAAGGTCTTCAGGATTTTGCAGTCGATGCACCACGAAGGAGTTGCATTGCGAAAGCACTGTTTTAGACATCTCACTTGGTCTTTGAGAGGCAACAACTAATCCCAATCCAAATTTACGTCCTTCACGCGCTATCCGTTCAAATACTTGCTTCGAGATGGAGTCGTCTTCATTCTTTTTCCCTTCTCGAATGTAGTTTTGGGCCTCTTCAAGAACAAGCACAACAGGGAATTCGCCACGGCCTATACCACTTTCAGGAAAGCTCAGGCGTTGCATGAATTCGTGTATCAAACGTCCAATAAGGGCTGTAACGTTTTCCAGAACCTCCGAGGCTAAGAGGCTGAGATCGACAATAACGACATTGGATCTTGAGGAACCATTCCTTTGCCTATCGTAAAACGGCAGAAGGTTATCTTGAAGGCTCTCAGAACCGGATAAATCTCTATCCGGATTGCTTTCCAGGCCAAGCAAATCCCGTAAAAAGGCGGCAAGTGAATGTTTTATTTGGGGCCATTCTTTTGTTGATGGACCGAAAAGAAACTCGAACCTTGAATCCTCAAGAAGCCTGAAAATCCGCATAAGCATCGTTGAGCAATTGTCCCTTGCTCGACTTGAGCTTCCATCATCTCTGGACATAGCCTCTTCAATATGTCGATAGCGGAAATCGGTGCGGCTAAAATAAGATGGGCAATCAGCAGTAGCCACGGAGAGAGACTCATCACCATCAGGCAGGCGCGACAGAGTAGATAACAAAGGGTTTATTTGTTCTTTGATTCGGGTTTGTTTTCCGAGGTCGATTTGAGCATATGACTCGTATCTTTGCCCTTCCAAAGATATTCCCTCCCTGACAATGTCACAAACGGTGCTAAAAATACCTTTTAACCCGTCAAGGGTGACTGAAGGATATGCTTGGCCTATTAGCGTAATAGCGTCTGTATTGGCTGGATTGTCCAGATGGCCCACAAGGCCATCACATAACTGGCGTATAGCCTTTGCATCACCTTTATCACCACCAGAGCAATAACCTAAAACACGATTACATTCTTTGATTATATCTTCGCGCAATTGAAGCCATGCACTCCCGGTACTGGAGCTGTTACGTGCTGAGGAAAGCGCATTAAGCAAGACTGGCCTTTGCACACCGGGTGAGGCCCGGAAAATCCGTACAAAGTCATCCGAATCCATAAACCAGTATGGGATCGCCAGCTTTTCTTTCTCGTTAGGATCTGTCGGGATGTATAGAGATTTAAACGCAGGTTTTGCATCGCTCCATTGGTTTCCGTTCACTTTCTGAAAAGCGGATCGATACTCGCCGTTCGTGTCCAAGATGACAAATCGTGTTTGCTTCACCTGCGGATGCTCAATAACAGACTGCAAAATGGTTGCTATAGAACAGGATTTTCCAGAGCCGGTACTTCCAATAATTGCAGCGTGCTTGCCGAAGAACGTGTCGGGGTCAATTTTGATGTCATAATCCGGAAAAACCGCAGAGCGCCCCACAAGGATACAATATCCCGGTTCATCAGAATCATATTCGCAGGCACATTTTTTGCCGAAAATAGCATCCAGATCTTCCCGTTTTGTGATCAATACCGGTGAGTCCAATACGGGGAAAAGTTTGATCCCTTGCTTGAATTTATTTTCGTCAATCGTACCAATCATGGTTGCTTTCATCAGGCGTCGAGACGAAGGCAATGACACCATTGTTTTATCTGCCTTGAGCTCACTTTCTTCTGTGAGGACAACGCGTGTCACCATGGCAACAATTCTTCGGGAACCGACTGGTATGATCACATAGGAATTGATCGACCCGACCTCAATGGTTCCTTCGTATGTTGAGCGGGTGAGAGCTTTCAGGTCTCGATTCAGTTCAATGGTCACTTGAGCTGTGTCAACAGCAACGACACGCCCGATTTCATGATCATTCGCCATCGTCGACCTCCGCCGGGGTTTCTTTAAAGGCGAGAGCCTTAAAGGTTTTCATGACTTTGGCATCAATTTCCTCTTCCCTGAGATCAGGAAGCAGCTGCTTAACAAAGTTGCTGAATGTACCGATATCCCATCCTGAAACGATCCAAACCCGTTCGTCGCCAATCTTCTGCAGTTCCTTCACAAAATCACTACTTGGGTTAGGGTCCACGACAATCAATGTAAAACTCGGTATTGCTAACGCCTGTCGAATAATCGCATTTACATGCTCATCACCAAAACCATATCCAATGGTGAAGAGCACCGATTGGGGCTGGACGACTGCATTTCCAAATCGACGGAACAATTCAGAATAAGGCAACCCAAGCGCCTGTCCATATTTTAACGGTGATGGATAAATCAGAACGTCATCATCTTTGCATTGCTGGTTGAAAAAGGTTGCATACAGACCATACGGGTTCTCCCAACCTTGATCAGTTCTATACCATGTGATTGATCCGTGGAGTTTGTACAAATGCAACGCTCTGTCAAAGCGATGAACTCGGCCTTCGGTAGTCTGCGCTGGGAAATAAAAATCAAGGTCGTAGGATTCAGGTCGAAAGACTCGCTTCATATTGCCGACAAAACCATCAACCAACACTGCTCCTTCCGCATCAGCTCCCTGTTCAATCAGGGTGTCATAATTGAGCGTGAAGAGGTTGGCACGTCGAAGATTCAAAGGTCTGGTCAATATCTTCTTTATGAATTTTCTATGGACGCCCAATTCACTTTCTTTACCTGCTGCCGGGAGATTTATAAGATCTGTTAAGCATCCTGTAACTATGCGGATCAATGTTTCCAGATTGCCTTTTTCCAGTATCAGGTCCTCAGATCCCGTGCGGCCAATTTTGATTGCATCCGTGAAACTACCGATGCCTGATCGCCACATATGAAGATGACTCAGGTAATCTTCAAGGTTTATAGAAATAGCCTCTGTTTCCTTGTCATCAGCCAATGGGCATTTTGCTTGGTGGTCGTCGAAGGAATAACTTTTCCCTGATATTAGGGAGGCTGTTTCATAAAAACAGTGTATCCATGCAGGAGCACCCGATTTTGTTTTTTCGCTTTCAGACTCTGTGAGTAAAGCATCTTCAAGAGGCTTCGGGATATTGGCCAAAGAAACACCGCCAGCAGATATTGATGCACCAGCGCCAATCAGGAAGGAAACATTGTCCGTTTTTAATAATGTTCCCATGCGTACCCGGGTTTCTTTCAATACCTCGAGCAGTTTCTTTTTGGCCTTGGAAAAATCAGCATCCGCTCCTTCCGGGTCTTCAGCAATAAGCGGGAGAACTTTCGATTCAATCAGGTCCTCTGTTCCAATTTGAATTTTATACTCTGAAAACTCGGTCTTATCATTGCTCATAAAGTTATCCCTCTCTATTAAACCTCGCCGCCTACGCCTTTAAATTTCTCAACAAAAGCTGCTATCTTTTGAAAAACGCTCTGTTTCTTGGGCAGGTACTGCGGGTTCAGTGGGCTCATTTTAGGTAGAATGGCGTTGAGTTCTGTGCCATTCTCACTTGCAAATTCCCGCTTTAACGAGGTGACGATATAACGCTTTGCAGCCTCCTCATTCAAACCTTCAGAGCCAATTAGCTCTTTTGCTTCGCGTTTTTGTTCAGCTTGAGCAAATTTAAAGAAAGCATCAATAACACTGGCCTTATCGCCAATCTCATCAAGGTCAGTTTGGTTAATAAAATCAACCAGCAGGCTCTCTTTGGCGCGGTTGCCAAGGCTGGCACGAATAACCCGACGTACATCTTCAACCAGTGCGGCCTTGTCTTTAACTTTCTTGTTGTTTTCAAAAATCAGTTCCAGAATGTAGTCGAGGTTGATCTCTTGCGACTTGAGTAGATCCACTTCAAATACCACATCATCCCAATCGATTTTGGACTCGGCTTTTTCGGCACCTGCTTTTTCACGGCGCAACCAGTCGCGAATATCGTTGTATGTGGAACGGTAATCCTGAATTTGCCGCTCAGCAGGTATCTTAATTGCCTGCATCGCTTCCAGTTCTTCATCATTTAGATAATGCTGGGCTTTAAATGCTTCAACAGCTTCCGAATCAGTTGCGTCGAGACTTTGCAGGGCTTTCAGGCTGGCAAATTCATCGTAGTTTTGCAGTACATTCTCCACCCGCAAATATTCGCCAAACAGTTTCGCAAAAGCTTTTTTCTCCGCTTCTTTTTCAATCTCTTCCGGGTTGGGGAAGCGCTGCTGTAGTTCTTCTACCACTTCCATATAGCCGCGCCTTGCTGCACCGGTTGCTACATCTGTGAAGCCTTCCATGTATTCTTTATAGCTTTTCTCCAATACGACATTTTTGGTATTTTTATCGCCAAAGAGAGTAATGGCATCCACAGTAGCCTGCTCTAAATCACGGAAGGTGACGATATTGCCGAAGGTCTTGGTGGCGTCATAAATGCGGTTGGTGCGCGAGTAGGCCTGCATTAAACCGTGATAACGCAGGTTTTTATCAACAAACAAGGTGTTCAGTGTCGGGGCATCAAAGCCGGTTAGAAACATTCCCACCACAATTAGCAGATCAATTTCCTGGCTCTTTACACGTTTGGCAAGGTCGCGGTAATAGTTTTGAAAGCCATTGCTGTCCACACCGAAATTGGTTTTAAACAGCGCGTTGTAATCGGAGATTGCGGCATTCAAAAATTCCTTGGCGCTACTGTTCATGGCCGAAACATCAAAGCTCTCATCAAGAATATCACCAACAGCATCCTGTTCTTCATTGGCCGCAAACGAGAAGATGGTGGCCGCTTTCAGCGGTTTCTCACTGCCTTGCTGCAATTGCCTGAACGACTCGTAATAGAGCTTGGCCGCATCTACACTGCTCACCGCAAACATGGCATTAAAGCCCTTGGCACCTGCCTGCAGACGATGTGTTTTCTGCCGATAGTTATTCAGGATATACTGGGTGACTTCCTTGATACGGTCAGGGTATAGCAGGGCCTGTTTATTTTCCGCCGCATTGAGTTTTTTCTCATCCTGCTCGCTTTCAATTGCCTTAAACTGTGGTCGCACATCGTTGTAGTCCACCTTGAACTTCAAAACCTTTTCATCGCGAATGGCGTCTGTGATGACATAAGAATGCAGTTCCCTGCCAAAGACACTGGCGGTCGTTTCGGCACCCAGCGCGTTTTGCGGAAAGATGGGTGTACCGGTAAAGCCGAACTGATAAAACTTCTTGAACTTTTTCTTTAAAGTTCTTCTGGGCCTCACCAAATTGGCTTCGGTGTGCCTCATCGAAAATGAAAACCACCTGTTTGTTGTAGATTGGCAGGTCGTTTTCACCTTTCATCAGGTTATTGAGCTTCTGGATAGTAGTTACAATGACCTTATTGTCATCTTTATCCAAATTCCGATTGAGCCCTGCGGTGCTGTCTGAGCCATTGACACTATCCGGTGAAAAACGCTGGTATTCTTTCATGGTCTGATAATCGAGGTCTTTTCGATCGACCACAAAAAACACCTTGTCAACAAATTCCAGCTCAGTCGCCAAACGAGCCGCTCTAAAACTGGTCAGGGTTTTGCCGGACCCTGTGGTGTGCCAGATGTAACCACCGCTTTCGGGCTTGCTCCAGTTTTTTGCTTCATGGGAGCTTTTCACCTTCCACAAGATGCGCTCGGTTGCAGCAATCTGGTAAGGACGCATCACCAGCAGGGTATCACTGACATCAAACACCGAAAAATGCAGCAGGACATTGAGCAGGGTGTTCTTCTGAAAAAAGGTGGCAGTGAAATCTTTAAGATCTTTGATCAGGCTGTTGTCGGCCTTTGCCTAGTTCATCGTAAAATCAAAGCTGTTCTTATCGCGCTTTGTGGTGTTGGCAAAATAGCGGCTGTCGGTGCCATTTGAGATGACGAAAACCTGCAGGTACTTATAGAGTGAGTTGTCGGAGGTGAAACTCTCCTTGCTATAGCGATGCACCTGATTAAAGGCTTCTCGAATCGCCACACCGCGTTTTTTCAACTCAATCTGCACCAAGGGTAGGCCATTGACCAGCACCGTCACATCATAGCGGTTGGCATGAGTGCCAGTTTGCTCAAACTGCCTGATTACCTGACATTTATTGCGGGCAATATTCTTTTTGTCCACGATGTAGATGTTCTGGATATGCCCATCATCAAAGACAAAGTCGTGAACATAGTCATCATGAATTTTGCGGGTTTTATCGATGATGGTATCGCTGGGCTTATCCAGATATGTTTCCACAAAACGCAGCCACTCGCCCTCTGAAAACTGAACCTTGTTCAAAACTTGTAATTGCTCACGCACATTCGCCAACATTTTCTCGGGCGTATTTAAATCGGGCAAATACTCATAACCCTGATTTTTGAGATCATCGATCAATTCAGATTCCAGATCATATTCGCTTTGGTAGCTCTCGCAGACCATCCACTCCTTGGTGTATTTATCCAAAACGATAAAATTATTCGATTCTGCAATCGGCTTGGTGTAATTAATCATCTTTGTACCTCCTCCTGCCAATAGCCGTAGTTATTCATCAGATGCTCAAGCAAGAAGTTAACTGTTTGCTTTTCTTGTGGGGTTGGTTCAGCAACGGCTTCATTCGACAAGGTAGAGTGACTTGTGAATTGAATGATGCGGTTTAAGTAGGCCTGCTTATCGCCCGGCAACAACTCCGACCATCTGGGATAACCAAGAAAACTGGCTGTTTTCTCATATAAATTGCGCAGCAAAGTGAAATGATATTTCTGAATGGAATTTTCAGCAATCGCCTGCTCAATAAGGTGCTTTAAATAGAGGTGATAGGAAAAACTATGGTTTGAATCGCCTCGTTTTTCATCAAGTTCAAATGTCTCGTCTTCATTTCGTTTTAGAATGTAGCCGGACTTTACACTCAGCTCATTGTACAGAACATTGTAAAAGAGCGGGCTGTATGTCGAAATTACGAACTTTAACCCACGGCCATTGGCAAAATCGCTGGACTTAATCAGTCGTGCCAGATGTACTGCCAGCTCGATCAGGCGATTTTCATCCAACGAACTGACAGGGTCATCAATAAAGACGTATTCCAGTTGATCAAACTGGTCGGTTTCTTGATCTCCGGGCTCGACGACATTCAAGACGTCAATAACCTGCTCAATGAGGCTGTAGAAAATACTCCAGATAAAGTTACTCTCTTCACCTTTTGATATCTTTATATGGTCGATCCTCTGTTCATTGCCACGCTCGTAAGAGAAGGTGACCTCCGAAAAATTCTCGTTGAACTTCGGCGTCAGTTTGTCATTGGTGTAGTGCAGAAAATGACTGATTGCATTTTGATCTTTCCCCTGTTCCTGAAGCACCCACTGCGTGTAGGCATTCGGCTGGATTTTGAGTTTCCGCTCAGAGTCCCCCTCCCGGTCGTTATCCCAATAGAACAGATCTTCGGTAAAAGCGTTATAATAGAGAACCTTTGCCCGACGATCTTCCTCTTCTTCACCCTCGTCAGATTTTGGTGCAATGAGCTCCTTGAATTCCCGTGACAAGCGTGTTTTACCAGCACCATTAAAGGCATAGATCAGCTGCACCTTTTTATTGGCGCTGCGTAACTGCTGTGCGATTTCTGATAGAGTCCTGCTCATGTTATTCTTCTACCTCCGGAGTGGGAAAGCTGAACAGAAGATCGCGATAGTATTCATATTGCTTTTCGCGCAGCGCTATCTCACGCGGCAAGCCCTCGGTGATGGAGTTAGTCAATGCGTCGAATTTATCGAGGATGTTCACAATGCGGGCTTGTTCTCCTGCCGAGGGAACTGGAATCAATATCTTTGCCAAATTATTTGCGTTCACGCGCCGTACTTTTGCGCCGGTGATATATTGCCGTTTTTGGCTTTGAAATTGCCCTGTTTGGAAAAAATAAGAAACGTATTTAGCATTCAAGTGATGTTTATAAATGCAAGCATCACTGCTCACAGCAATGTCATCAATCCCAAGCCAGGCAACCGCCTTACAGACATCTTCATCGTTTTCACTCGTGGTTGCTATAACCAAATTACCTGATTGTGCCTTCCTGCATTTTTTAGCAAATTCCTCCGAAACAAACGTTTTGGTTTCGTTGGCGTAGGTGCCGTAATGCGTATAAATCTGACCATAGTGGATGCAACCTACACCAATTTCGGTAAAATCCTTTTTCTGTAAACTTCCGCCTCGAACAAACTCGCCAACATCCTCTTGGCCCATAGGCAGATGATCCACTTCATCCTCGGAAAAGGTGAGGAGTTGATCGCGATAATACTTGTATTGTTTCTTGCGAGCTGTAAGCTCCACGAAGGTGTCGAGGGTGCGGACGATTTCGTTTTGGATTTCAAGCGATTTTTCAGGGTTGTCAGGACATGGGATGGGGATTTTGTATTTGTCAGTATCAGGAGTTGCAATTTGTGGCGTTTGCATTTTGCTACCAAGATTTTGAAAATGAAACTCATTCATTTTCAGAAAATAGTAGATATACTTAATATCAATATCGCCATTGTTTGAATGGTGAGACCACATCTCATTCTTGTGAGAAAATGGTTGGTCATAGTACTCGAATTCAATAACACCACGGGACTTGACGATAATGGAGGGTTCTCGATTTATGTCCTTCGCAGGTACGTCTTCATAGTCGACAAATGCAACAGTCTTGCCCCCAGCAAATATTTTCAAAGGAGCACCGACTTTATGCAACTCTTTCATCTGACCGGCAGTAATCTTCGTGCCTTTGGTGCGAACAAGAACTTTGCCCAGTGCCTTCCATTCCACCTCAACGCCATCCAGCAGTTTGTCCATAAAGCTCAATTTACTCATGCTTCAATCTCCGCAATGATGGCATCAATATCTGAACGGAGCTTGTCTATCTTCTCCACGGTGGTCTTGATCTCGCTGTTGAGCTCCGTAATGTCAATCACTTCACGGGTATCTTTTGCTTCGACGTAGGAGCTGACAGAGAGGTTGTAGTCATTGGCGGCGATCTTGTCGTAGTCAACCGACTTTGCCACATGCTCTACATCATCTTTGCTGTCGAACATATCCATGATGGTTTTGATATGGGCATTCGTGAGCACATTGTTGTTGGTCTCTTTCTTAAAGAAACCCTCACCACTGGCATCAATGAACTGGGTCTTGGTGCCTGCCTTGTGTTTGGCCAGCACCAAAATATTGACGGCGATTGTGGTGCCGTAAAACAGGTTGGGCGCGAGGGAAATCACGGTCTCTACATAGTTGTTATCCACCAGATATTGGCGGATTTTCTTTTCCGCTCCACCACGGTAAAAAATGCCGGGGAAGCAGACAATCGCCGCACGGCCTTTGCTGGACAGATAACTCAAGGCATGGAGCACAAAGGCAAAGTCGGCCTTGGATTTAGGGGCGAGCACACCGGCCGGGGCAAAGCGTTCATCATTAATCAGCGTCGGGTCGTCACTGCCGATTCACTTTACCGAGTAAGGCGGATTGGAGACGATGGCATCAAAGGGCTTGTCATTGCCAAAATGGGGTTCGATCAGGGTATTGCCCAGCTGGATGTTGAACTTGTCGTAGTTGATGTTATGCAGAAACATGTTCATCCGCGCCAAGTTGTAAGTGGTGTGATTGATCTCCTGGCCAAAGAATCCATCTTCAATGATATGGGAGTCGAAGTGCTTTTTGGCCTGAAGCAGCAGGGAGCCGGAGCCGCATGCCGGGTCATAAATTTTATTCACACTGGTCTGCTTGTGCATGGCGAGCTGGGCGATCAGTTTGGAAACATGCTGCGGGGTGAAAAACTCACCGCCGGATTTACCGGCATTGGCGGCATAGTTTGAAATGAGAAACTCGTAGGCATCACCGAACAGATCGATCTGGCTGCCGTGAAAATCACCGAAGTCGAGTCCTGCTACCCCTTTGAGCACAGCTGCCAGACGGGTATTTTTGTCCGCCACGGTATTGCCGAGGCGATTGCTGGTGGTATCGAAATCAGCAAACAGGCCTTTTATATCCACTTCCGACGGATAACCGTTGGCTGAGCTTTCAATGGCGGTAAAGATGGCGGCAAGATCGGTATTAAGACTGTCGTTGGTATTCGCACTCTTGGCGATATTAACAAACAGCTGACTGGGGCAAATAAAGTAGCCCTTGGTTTTGACGGCATCGTCCTTGATTTCTGCAGTGATTACATCATCGTCCAGTGCAGCATAGTTAATGCTGTCATCACCAGCCTCGATGTAGCTGGAAAAGTTTTCACTGATGAAGCGGTAAAACAGGGTTCCGAGTACATATTGCTTAAAATCCCAGCCATCCACTGCACCCCGAACATCATTCGCTATCTGCCAGATCTGGCGCTGCAGTGCCGCGCGTTGCTGATTGCTTGTCATCTATAAACTGCTGATTCCGTTATTCGCCTTTGTTCTCATCATCTTGTTCATTGCAGGCAGCCGCGCCGCCAGCTTCCACCCATGCGTCAACCTGATCTTTTTTGAACTTCCACAGGCGTCCCATTCGATGAGCGGGTATTCCGTGCTTATCGATCCACTTGTAAACGGTGTCCTTGCTGACCCCGAGGTATTTGCATATTTCGTCCACTGACAACCAGCGATCATCTATTTCTGCCATGTCTCATACTCCTCTTGGGGACTATTGCGTTTTGCTATGACCTCAACAGAGGCAGTTTAGGAATACTGCAGATACAGCACTCCCACATTAAATCACCTTGCAAATATACTGAAGTGAAAGCCCGAAGCCAAATGTTTTTTGCCGATTTAACCTGATTTCGCCTTATTTTGTCAGATACCAGCGGCCGGAGGCGATCCGCTTTGTATCATGGCCGATGTGGTGGTGTGTGAGCGGATTTTGAAAAAGAAACGCCCCGGAAGCGTGCGGGCATTCCGGGGCGTTGGCTGGTTTTTGTGGATGGGATGGGATCAGGTATCCGGGCTGCTACCTGTAATCAAGCTGGTGTGAATCTCCTTATTCAGGGATTCATCCTGCTTCATTTTGTCCAGAAAGGCACTGCAGGCTTCGGCCTCATCGAGCGGCAATCCGAGTTCCTCCTCCAACCGGCTCAACCTGTGGTGCAGGTTTTCGATCAGATTGAAGGAGTGATCCCGGACCAGTCCTTCCCGCTTTTCCTGTGGAGACGGGATGAATTCCGTCATCCCGCCACGGCGCTTGATAATCATCGTCGCGTTGCTCCTTGATTATTGGTTGGCTTGTTGTTTGGTTTTCTTGTCATCTGGTAAACGCTTGGTTGTGTTCTTGTTTATAGCTGGCCATATTATCTTTATGAAACTTTTAGCATGGAGGTATAAATGAGTCGTATTGAGAAATTTGAAGACATACAAGGATGGCAGAAAGCCAGAAAGCTGACGACACAGATCTACAAGGCAACGCAGGCTCCGGCCTTCTCCAAAGACTATGGGCTGGCCGATCAAATTCGCCGCGCTGCCGTTTCTTCGATGGCCAATATAGCCGAGGGGTTTGGGCGCGAATCGACTCAAGAGTTTATTCGATTTCTTCACATTGCGAATGCTTCGGCTTTGGAAGTCCAAAGCCATCTCTATGTGGCAAAAGACCTTGGCTATATCGAAGCTTCCGACTTTGATTCCTGTTATCAACAAGCTCATTCTGTTTCTCGTCTCATTGGTGGGTTTATTAACTATCTGAAGAAAAGCAGGTAACTTTTCTTCAGGTAGTTGGTGCGCTGGCTTACTGGTTCAATCAGAGAACCAAGCAACCAGACAACTAAACAACCAGTTAACTGTCATGACAGGGTAGCTCCCAAGGTATGTATCCTTGGGTAAACGAGCGAATTCCCTGTCATGACCGCCTTGTAGCGCACCTTGTTGCCCTGTGGATCGCTGAAGGTTCTCACCAGCGTGTATTCTGTCCAATCTTCATCGATGGGCCGGGTGTCGTCAATGGTCATGGCTTCCCATGTTTCACCGCCGTCATTGGAGGCGAACCACTGAACACTGGTGCCGCTGGGGATGTCCATCTGGGTGTAGACCTTGGTGGATTCCACGCCCTGCGTCAGTTCGTTCTCACGGGTCAGATAGGTTCCGGTGGTATTGTTCAGGTAGCCGATCAGGTTGACATCCCGGAAGTTGAGCGCCGGAGTGTCGTTGCCCATACCGGTGCTGAAGCGCACCCGGACCAAGACGCCATTGGCCAGATTGGGCAGACGCTCTTCCTCTGCCGGAACAACCGCATCCCACGTCACTCCGCCACCGGCTGAATATTCCCAGATAAGATGGGTGCCTTCAGGGATGGCCGAATATTCATCGATGTTCAGATCCGAGAACTGCACACCGCTGACCGGCTGAAACTGGACCGTGCCTTCGTTCTCGAACTCGTAACCATAGAGTTTCATGGTAAGGTCGGAGCCGTTGAGCGGAGTCCAGGTCTCGGCATTGGAGCTTTCCAGAAGCACACCTTCGGCATAGGTCTGCCGGGTGATGATGCCCTGACGGCCGGTCTTGCCGAGGGTGGCGGTGCGCACCTTGTAATTGGTGCTGTTGGTCAGCAGGACCACCGCATAGCTGGTATTGGCTTCCGCGTAAAACGGGTCGTCGAAGCTGATCTTGGTTTCACCGCCGAGGTTAATTTCCGACGGAGCAATCACCTTCTCGGCAAAGATGGTGTCGTTGGGCAATCCGGTGGTGACGCCTCGAATCTGAACCGTTACCGGAATGGAGGCATCCCGCTGGGTGAACTGAATCCCCACCGCCGTCAGCACCCGGTTTTCGGTGAAGCTGAAGGTCTGGGCCAATGGATCGCGGCGGACAAAGATGGTACGGGTTCTCCAGACTGTACGCACCACCGGCACACGGACGATGCGGGTAATGATGTTGGTCTGGATAAAGCGCTGAATACGGGTGATCACCAGTGGATCATTGATCTGCAGGCTGGCCCGGGCGGTGTACTGACCATCGGCCATCTCCACGATACGGTTGCCGTTGCGGGCTTCCGTCGGCACCGTGAAGGATGCGGTCACACGTCCGGCATCATCACTGACCAGATTGCTGGCCATGACACGTCCGTCACAGCGCAGGACAATCCCGGAGCGATCCGGCGTAAAATTGATGCCTGTGACCGCAATGCCGGTCTGGCCACGGCGGCCGATATTGGGCGTGACCTGCAGCATGGCTGGCGGTTTTTCAAAGACCGCATACGGGTTGATGTTGCGCTCCTCGGACCAGTCGCTTTGTTCGAGCACCACCTGTTCCGAACCCGGCAACAGCGCCAGACTGCCAAAGAAGCTGGCATCGCTGCTTCCCGAATCCACCTCGAGCGCCGTGGAAAGGGCCGAACGATCCGGAGAGGCAAACTTGCCCAGTTCGTTTACCCGGGCATCCCACTCGGCGTGATAGATATCCGACTGCGCCGTATTGGAGAAGTCATCCGAATAGATGCCTTTCTTGGACTGGGCGTCGCGGTTCTGCAGTTCGTTGTTCATCTGATACTGGGCATCGTTGTATTTCAGGTCTTCCACATCTTTGATGGTGTCATGGATCTGATCCATGGTGATGCGGGTGAGCCCGAAATTGCGGATGGTCATATCGGTGGAGTTGGGCGGGCAGTCGATGCTGCACAGGCCCAGTGTATCTTCCGGAACGATCGGCAGCTTGGGGAAGTCCGCCGGAGCGCCTTCGAGACGTTTGATCTCCCGGGTGGTGGCGTAGACGATGTCCTTGCGGCCGAGGAAATAATCGTAATCGATACTGCAGTTGGAGCCGTTGACCGGTTCATCACCCAGCGCTCCACGACCGAAGTTAACCACGTTGAGATTGCCCAGTTCGATCTGGGTTGTGGACATGGAAACCGCTGCCGAGCTGGTTGCCGGAGGATTGGATGCCACGGGTTCGTCCACCGCATCATCGATATAGGAGATGGCTTCGCTGCCCAGTTCCTTGATGCGCTGGAAATCGGTTCTGAAGCCATTGGTCGTGGCCCGGTAAACCCGGTAGCCATTGGCACCGTTGACCGGCAGCCATGAAAGACGGTTCATCTCTCCGGCCAGAGTCATTCTCGAAAGCACGCTGCCGGAGTTGAAGGCGGTTTCACCCGAGCCGTCAAAAGCGGTCACCACATAATAATAGGTCCCGGCCGTTGGATGAGCGGTAATGCCGAACCAGCCGCCGTCCACATAATCCTCGTCTTTGATCATCTGCTTGGTGTAGGTCCAGCGCACGGTATAGGTGGTGCCGATGGCCGGTTCATTGCCCGAACCAATCCAGTCCACATGATTGCCGGACTGCTGCCAGTCGATGCCTTCCTGAAAAATGGTGGCACCCTGACTGACCTCCAGAATATCCACGACCGGATTGGGATCGAGCAGATCTTCACCGCCGCCGACCGAGCCACGGGTCGCATCGGCAGTCATCTCCACAATGGCTTCCACCTGAGTGGTCTCTTTGAGCGGTGTGGAATTCACCGGATAACGGCGCTGGCTGATGTTGTAGGTCTTTTGTTCGCCACGCACCGACTTGATGGCCACCGACTTGGGAACCAACGTGGAGGTTGGCAGATCCCGCTGATGGCGGAAGCCCTGAATGTAGGCCCGGCCCGCGTTGGTGATCACCTCGACATCGGTATCATCCACTGAGCCGATAAAGCTGTCGAAACCGCTGACCAGATAGCTGCCCGCCTGATCGAAGGTACGCTCGGCAAGGTTCTGCAAAAGCGAATTGAGTCCTTCAGCAGCGGCAAAGGAGAGCTGGTCTTCGGTGATGGAAGAAACCGTAATCCGGCTGCCGGGAAGCGTGCCCAGCAGGTCGCGCAGATACAGATTGGATTTTTCCTGCACCGTAGCCGTGACATCGCCGGTCTCCCGGTCGAATTTGTAAATCGGCACCACCTTGCGCTCGGTCACGTTGTTGGGAAGCGTCAGGCCCGTGGTGTCGGTGGTCTTTAGCGCCAGCACCCATTTCTCGCGTTCGGCGGTAGGTTCGCCCGTCGCCGGATTGATCAGCGACGGGTCCTGCGTGTAGCCGTAATTGTATTTGAGCAGCTCGGCAAAGACATAATCCGCGCCGCTGGTGGTGGCGGGATCATAGGTCAAAGTGGCTCCGGTGACCGCTTCCACATGGCCATCGATATAGATCATGCCGGGTGTCAGGGTAAGCACGTTATCCTGCACCGTGACATCGAGGCCGCTCAGAATCGATCCCTCCTTGAAAAGGATATCGGCAATCTTGCGACGCTCGAGGTTGATCAGTTCCTGCTGTTCATTGAGCTCCGAATCAAGCAGGTCCCGATCCTGATGATAGCGGATGCGTTTGTAGTTCTTGGCGGGATCGAATGTATCTCTTGAAATACTCATCTCTTTTACCTCCGGTTATATTTTGATGATCCCGACCAGCTCCACGCGGGTATCGGAAATCTTGTTGAAATCTGGAATGTTCTTCACTTCGTACAGGTAGCCCGGGCGCAGCACCTCACCGACCGAATTGGTGTCCTGATGGAACACGCCGCCCATAGCCAGATCACCGCTCACGCTGGCCACATATTCGACGTCGCCTCCGAAAAATCCGTATTCACGAATGGTGATGCCGTTGGCTTCGACCTCATCAAAGCGAAAGAAGATGCCGATGGTGTTGGTCTCTTCCCCGGTTTCCAGATAGCGGACACCATTGACCACCAGCGCACCTTCGGCATCCTCCTTGAGGAAGGTCCGTTTATAGAACCGCTTTCTGGACTGCTCGTTTTTGAGGGCCGTCTGCTCGATATCCGGCGCAGGCGGATTCTGCGGATCGGTGAATGTTTCATCTCCATCTCCGATGGCGCAGTGGGTAATGCCTTCCACTGCCTGTCCCATCAGGAGCTTTGCCGTCAATACACGGCCTGATTTGACTATGAGTCCCAATGCCATAATTCACTCCGTTCATGGTTGTTTAGTTGCTGGTTAACTGGTTGCCGGTTAATCGCAGCAGACCGTGTAAATTTTTTAGATAAAGGCATCTTCGATGCTCTCCTTATGTTTGAATCTCGTGTTCTTCGTTGATAATCACATTGAAAATGGTCAGCCCCGCATCGGCGGAACGGCCAAACTGCTGCTCCAGATGCTGGGCTGTATCGGCCGTCAATGCCCGGGAACCGCTGACCCTGAGCGCTGTATCCAGCATTGCCTGCCGGGGATGCGTCACCCGAACGGCGGCAAAAGCCAGCTGTTCAAATGCCTGCGGGATGAATAGCCAGGTATCGGATTTCCGGTTGGATGAATTGCGGATAAGCTGAAGATCTGTGTCCACTCGCGACTGCCCAAACACAAAGTTCCGGCAATCATGCTTGGATGAGATCTCTTTTACGGCAGCAATCCGACAGTCAGCATCAATCTGCCGGGTGCTATGAACCGCCAAAGATGTGTCTATGCTTATCTGGAACTCGGCCATATCAAATCCTTAAACAATCGGGTTCTCTGTTCCGGTGAGGCGCAGCTTGATGTCGATTTTGTTCTGGACGGGTGTGCCCGAAAGCACCGTGCAGCGACGCCAGAAAGAGATGGTCTGGTTGTGGGCTTTGGCTCCAAGGTTGAGCGGCGCACTCTGGGTGGCGGCATCAAGTCCGGCCTGTGTGAGCGCGAGCTTGTACCAGACCGATTCGTCGGTTTCGAACTCGTCGATCGGGTCCACCACCAGCCCTGTATAGTCGTATCCGGAATAAACCGGCGCATCGGCCGCGTGGGATGCTGCCACGGTGTTGGCCACGGCGCGTCTTACGGTCAGATTGGTGGTTCCGCCGCCGGAAAGGATCTGCATCTGCTCGGAGCCGATCACGATGTATTCCGCATCGGCAAAGCGCGGTTCGGTCAGTTCTATGTCGGTCTGGACGTCATCAATCAGCGCGGCGAGCGTGGTCTGTTCATTGGCCACGAAAATCTGCCGGTCTTTAATTTCTCCATCCGTGCCGTTGTAGTTGTCCGCATCCGGATTGCTGAAATCGCCTTCCGAAATCTGCTGGGTCAACGATTCATCGAGGTATAAGTGAATTGCCATAATCTTTCCTTAAACAGGCCATTGGGTTACTTGGTATTTGTTCACGGCGCTCTCTGTCGCGGCTTCCTGCGCCTCGCTGAAATCCTGCTGACGGAAGAGCCAGCGATAGGAAGGTTCGGTAAACCGGAAACCCGCCTGATTGAGTTTCATCCGGCCGATACGGAGCGGTCGGGTTCGGTCCACGGAAAGGCGTAAAGAGGTCGTATTGAGAGCGCGTTGGTTGAGGCTCAAAGGCACGATCCGTGGGCGTTGGAGAGAACCTGTATCCACATAGACTTCAAGCGATGCCCGTTCACCGGTGAGGTTCGCATTGGTCAAAGTCCGATTGTTGAGGACATTCGCGTTGAGCTTGAATACAGGCCCTCTCCGACGCCAGCGGTTGATCAGATCAGATGCTTCGGTGACACTGGCTTTACATCCGGCGGCGGCAACCAGTAGAGCGCTGCTGTGTCCGCCCTGAATCGCGTTGATAACCACATTCCCATTGAGTGGTGAGCGGCCCAGCTGGAAGCATTTCCGGTTTCTCGCTTCGATGTTGAAGCCGAAGGTCTGTCTGTTCTGCAGGGCTTCCGAAGCCTCTGCCTGCAGAATTGAAAAGAGGTCTTTCTGTCTGAAGCAGTAAAGGATTTCCGCATCGGCAAAGGATAGTTTGCGGCGGTTGAGATGGTCAGCTGACAGGTTGAAGCCAGACTCGACAATATCGTTGAGGTAATCCCGGCCGGTATAGATCGGGTTGCAGAAAGAAAGCCTGTCCTCACGGGTAGAGGTGTTCACCAGCCGTCTTTCGTTAAGCGGCCTGTGGTTGAGGCGCATCCTGTTTTGTCGGCCATGAAAACGTGAGACCTTGTTGGCGGCCCGATCGATTTCCGGAACCATCTCCACGGTGCTGGTCAATTGCAGGTAATCGTATATCCGCTGTTTGTTGGTCAGATGACGACAGGAGCCAAGACGGCTTCTTCCCAGAACGAAGGTTTCATCGAGAAAAGCCAGAACCACACTGCGGACATGGGCGGCGTTCTGAAATTCCAGATCCGATCCGATCTCCAGAAACGTGGCCAGCCACTGCAGGAAAAAGGCTCGGGTGCCTGCGGGGTGATGAAAAGACAATGCATCCCGTACACCTTCAGCCAGATTGAGACTGTGAACCCGATACACTCCGAGGCTGAACACATTGCCGGGAAGTTTGGCCGAGCTCAAACGGGAGCGGGAGTTCAAACGAAGAGCACTGCGAAAGGTTTCTTCGATTTGCCCCTCCCAGCCAATCGATGTAAGGCTGCGCCCGATGGCAGGGATGGTTCCTTTGCGCCGGTATATTTCGACCGCTTCACGAATCAGACGACGCTGGTTTTCCGGCGTGTCTGTGCCGTCATAGCGGTGCCCCACCAGATACGCGAGCAAGGGCAGAAACCGCTCGTCACAGCGCTCCACATCAAAAATGTCGGGGAACCTGTCGATGGCTTCCTTGATCTCGTCGAGCGTGCCTGCCGGGAGTGAAAGCAAGGAGCGAAGATCGCCGCTTTCATCCTTGTGCTCATACAATGGCGGCAGCAGATCGATGAGATTGTTCTGGAACCAGTCCGCCACTATTCGACCCTCCGCATATCGAGGTTGACCGAACCGAGAACCGGTATTTCACCGCGCCCGAGTTCCACGTCCAGTTGAGGCGTATAGAGATGAATGTGACTGACTCCCCGAACACCATCGATCAGAGCAATAAGATCGGAAGAATGGATGGTCTGGCCGAAGCTCACCTGATCGAAGGCGAAGAAATCCGCCAGAGCCGATTCGATTCGACTGCGCACGTTTTCCAGAGCCTCGCCCGGCCAAGCATAGATTTCACAATCGATATGAATGGGCCGGTACACCGGGTCAAACAGCTTCACCTCGACGGTGATCACCTTGCGACGCTCCAGATAGTCAGCCAGATCACGCTTGAGCAGCCCCGACGGCATGCCGCCGCCATTGAGAGCGATGGCCAGATGAACGTTGTAATAACGGATGTTCTGGCAGTCGTTGGTATCGAGCACCTTGGCCTTGGCGACACCGGGATAGCTCTCGGCAAGCGCCTTGTAGTCCTGAAGGGTTACCGCCTTCCAGAGACTGCGCAGTTCGGCCGGAGCCTGATTGCGGGCATGCTGAATGGTTTCCCGTGATGAGCCGCCGGTAGCCGCCACCGGGTTGGATATGGTCAGCGGGATTTGAGCACCGTCGTGATAGACGGCTGAAAGAAGCTGTGTGATCCGGCCCGGTCCGATATTGCCCTTGGCTCCGAGGCTTTCGAGCCAGCTCACGGAAATGGTTTTCTCGGCAGCGGGAACCGCTCCGAATTGACCGTCACCAAAGAGGATGGAGGTAATATCCAATGCATCCGTGTCGGCCATGAAGTGAAGACTGCTGCCATCGCTTTCCTGAAAATGGCGGACCTCGCTCCAGGTATCGTCATCGATAAGAACACGGATGGTTGCCTGTGCGATGGATACACCGCTCAAGTGGAAACGCTGCCAAGGCTTTCCGGTCGCTTCCAGCTCCTCGGATTTACGGATACCCTGACGGGCGTGAATATCGACGGAGAGTTCACCACGGGGAATGAAGGCATCATCCACGGTTTCAAAGTCGGCTTTGCCATCCTCGAGCAGCGCCCGGCACTGAGTTCCGGCCGGAATCGGCAGATCAAAATCAAGCGGTGCAGCCAGTGAAAAACGGATGGTGGTCGTGGAAGAGACCGGTGTATCCAGCTGATAGCCGATGAGTTTGCAGAGATTGATCACGCTCTGACGCTGGCGGGCCGTGGGCAGAAATGCCTCGGCAGCCTGCGCGTCCAGATAGTAGGCCAGCATGTCACCGACACCACAGAACAGTTCCAGCAGAACCACCCCAAGGTCGGAGTGATTGAAGTCGGTCCAGCGGTCTGTCAGCTGCGGCACTTTGGCCAGCAGCTCCTGCCGGATCGATTCATAATCCTTGTTGATATATTCAATGCTTGCGCGGCCCATTGTGCCTCCGGTTCGTTCGTCGTTTTCAAGCGGAGCGATAAACTCCGCACACGCCGATTACTTACCGGAAGCAGTCTGGAAGTGTCGGAGGTCTAAGGAAGTTCCCGGAAGAGCGGGTAAACGAGGTTTCCTTCGACCTGAGTCTGGATGACCCGATAGGAAATGATGACAGGCAGTTGGTTGAGATCCTTGTTGCGGGCGGAATCGTCGAATGAAACATCCGTGATGACCACCCGTTTTTCCCAGCGGCGGATCGCATCGATGACATGATGACGGATGAGTCCTTTAAGCACTTCATCGTTCTGTTCGAACACAAGGTCCTTCAGCTTTGAGCCGAATTCCGGGTTCATGAAGCGCTCACCGGGACGGGTTCCAAGGATCTGAATGATGCTTTCACGGATATGTTCATGTTCCCGGGAGGTCGATGTTGATATTTCGGCTCCGCCGGATATGGATTTAAAGTTCAAAGGGAATTTCAGCCCTGTACCGAGAAAATCGTAGTTCATAGATCACGCTCCTCGCATTCAAGGTTGCAGAGTCCCTGACAGCCGGTGGCTCCGTCATTTACACCCGAGCCATCACCCGGAAAGCGGACAACCAGACTGGTGCCGTTTTTCATGGAGAGATGAATGGTGCCGCCGCTCTCGATCAGGCCGCCATGGCCACTTTCTTCACAGGAGAAACCCTTGGCTCCATCGGCCAGAATGCGGACGGTGATGGTCTCGCCGACACCTTCGATGCGGGCAATTCCGAGGATATCGATGCTGCCGGGGGGATTGATGACGGACAGCGTTTTCAACTGCTGGTCGAGCAGCAGCCTGTATGGAGCAAGCTCGATGCTGAAACGATGTTCGGTCAGTTGATCCACTTGAGCCGAGGGCGGGAGTCCCTCGATTCCGGCCTGTTCCACCGTGGTTTCGATCCATTCGGGCACCAGTTCATACATGCGGCCGGGACTGACCTCCACGGAGGTTGCCGGTCCGGGAGTAACGACATGCGGCTCGCCATCGACAATGACCGAAATGGTGTGGTCATCGTTGGTCTTGAGGATCATGCCGTCAGACAGGGTAAACATGCGATTGCCGTCCGGCAGGTCTTTCACCTGGCTTCCTTCGGGAAGTGAGACAAAGGGATAGAAATCCGGCGGCGGCTCGGTCATGACCTGATCCATATAATCCTGTGTGTTCTGAATGTGTGCTTCCAGCGCCTCCTGTGCCTGCTGTTTCAATGCTTCCGATGCATTGTGAGAGGCTTCGATACTGGTCTTCATGCCTGCGATTTCGGCTTTGATACCCGCAAGCTGCAGCGCCATGTCTTTGAGGATGAAATGGTTTTCACCGGAATCGGTCTGTTCGATCACGGTTCCGGCCTGAGGTTCTTCTATGGATATCATGAGCGTTCTCCTAAATTCCCACGTTGCCCGGATTCGACTCAAACTCCATCTGGTTGAGGGCGGTGATCGCTCCGGTGGTTCCGTTGATTTCAAATACATTCCAGACGGTCCCGGGCTGATTGGGCACATTGAAAGTGTATTCCCGGCCGTCGTAATAAAACACTTTCACGGTCGCGCCTGATCCGGCCAGCCCCGTGCTGGTGCTCGAGTTCCGGTTGGTGTAGTCGTGAACACTGTAGCGATAGGTTCCGGCCACAAGCCGATGCATGGTGATGGTCTCCGGCCCGTAAGATGAGGTGTCGTCCACATCCAGCTCACCGCAATCCTGTACATAATCCGTCGAGTAATAGACATGAAAGGTGCCGCCACCTGGACGTGGACCGCGCAGATGTGAATCAAGATCCCGGGGATTGAGTCCCCACTGCAAAACGATTCGGGCCACCTGTCCGTTGAGTTCCGGAGAGAGCACGATATTCTGGCCGGAGCTTCCTGATTCGAGGACGTTCAGCAAGCCATGGGCGTCGATATAGTTGGGCGTGCTGGCCTCGTAGACATAGAGTCCTTCGAACAGCTCCATTTCATACTGCCCGGAGGCATCGGTGATCTGCTGCGCCACGATCGGACCTTCCCCGCTGCGCCGTATGGTTACCAGCACGCCTGCAAGCGGACGGGCGTTGAGCGCATCCACGACAGAGCCGACAAGATGCACACTGGTGCCCAGATCGAGTAGGAAGTCGGGATGATTGGCGAACCACGACGGATCACGGACCTCGACATTCAAATGGCGGAGGCTTTGTCTGGCATCGGAATCCCATGCCGTGATCGTGGCGTTGCCAATCTGCATTCCGCTGACCAGAAAGCCCTCATCATCCACATAGGCCACGGCCGGATTGGATGATACAAACTGCGGGTTCAAGCCACTGCCGCGACCAGAGAGCGGGATGCGCTGCTCGAAATAGGATAGCGAGAGCTTGATACTCTGAGGGTAAATCTCCCAATAAGCCGGAATGTCGAGTTGCTCGGTCATGATGGCATTTCTCCTCCGCCCATTGGCGTGCCATACACTTCAACCTGAACATGACGAACACTCAGGCGGTCATCCGAGTGCCAGACCATGATAACGGCAGCGCCGGACTGCATACCGCAGATCACATTTCCCGTTTCATCCACCTCAGCGACATCGTTGTTGGACGATTCAAACACCGGCGATTCAACAGATCCCCGAATGGACAGCGGGATTGTCTGCGGAAATTCAGAGGTCGAGACGCGTACCAGCTTGGGGAAAACGTCCCAGTATGGATGTGTCGGTATGGTTGATTCTTCCGGCATGCAAAGCTCCTCAGTTGTCTATGGTGTTCGGGCTACCAGCCACAATCACCGCGCCGCAGGCGGTAATGTCGCCGATTCTGGCGTTGGGGCTCCCTTCGGTAATGGTGGTCATGCTTCCGGTCACAATAGGTGTAACGCCGTGGCCCGGGATGGGACAGGCGTGCAGATTACCCATGCGAGCCACCGGAATACCGTTCACCATGGTTCGAACGGCCGATGTGATGATCACACCACCGTGGCTGCTGACATCTCCGAGACGTGCCTGTGGTCCGCTCATGGTTTCAGCCTCAAGGTTAGATTTATCAGATAGCCGATCAGCCCGCCGACAGCGGTGCCGACTCCCAGTGTCAGCCCGACAATTTTCCACATGGTCTCCGTGCCCACCTTACCGCTGACCCGGGTGTGAAGCCGGTCAATCTCCTCGGCGTGGCGGTGCAGGTCTGAACTGATGCCGCGAACCAGCACCTCGACGTTCTCCTTGTCGGATTTCTTTTCAATTTCCCGTTCGATCTTCTCCAGCCGGTCCTGAATTTCACGGCGGTGGTTTTCCAGAATCCCTCGAAATTCCTTACGCCATGTGTCGGAGGTTCTGGCGAGCATCTCTTCGGATGCAGTCAGCCCGGGTTGTTTTGAATCACTCATGCAATGTTCCCTTATGCGTTAATCAATACTTGGTTTGTCGATTTGATGATGATGTTGCCAACGACACCATCCATGAAAATGAGGCTTCCCGCCTTGTCAGTTGCGCTGATGCTTTCCGTTCCCGGTGCCGCGTTCATTCTGACCACCTGTCCGGCCTTGTCGGTCAGGCGGATCTGTTCAGCGCCATTGGTGGAGTCGATCAGAATTTCCTGCGTGCCGTTGAGCTCCCAGATGTGGACCTTTTCCCGGCCTTTGGTGGTATCGATCAGAATCTTCTGCCAACGGGAGCGGCCTTTGTCGCAGGAGAGGATGTGAATCTTCTCCTTGTCTTGCCATGCCTCCAGCAGCACCTGCTGACGGCAGAGGTCAGTAAGTTGTACACGGGCTTTCGATCCGACGATCTGTGAAGCAATGTCGAGCTGGTCGCCTTTTTCGGCATCCTTGGTGCCGCGTCTGAGGGCGTTGCCGCGCTGCATTTCCGGTTTGACCTTGGCTTCCATGGTGAGGATCTGACCGGCCCGATCGATCAGGCGCATCAGTTCATCGCCGTCACGGTCATCGGCCAGAATGGTGTGTCCGGTTTCCGTCTTCATCAGGACCCTGAAGCGCGGGCAGTAGTATTCCGGATGGCCGTGGTATTTCTGGTGTTCGAGGTTGTCGTGGGGATTGCTCTGGTGCTCCAGCTTGTCCTCGCAGTCATGGCAGAATGCATTGCTACAGGTGCGCTTGGATTCCTCCGGCTGTTCCCCGGGATTGCTCCCCGCCAGCCAGACTACGGTCCAGATCGGATACTGAACAATGCCGCCTTCAAACTCGGCCCAGACCGAAGCGCCTTCTTCAGGCACGAGGAACATGCTGCAATCATCATTGCCGCCATAGGGAAAACAGGGAGAGGCCCAGTCGGACCAGTTTTCACGGCCCGTACCCAGCACAGCAGGGATTTCGAGTCGGACTCTTCCGAGCCGTTCCGGATCGTTGTTATCCCGGACAAAGGCCCGGTACTTGCCGTACCAGCGATTGCGATAACGTTCTTCGGTCTGTTTGTCAGAGGTCTCAAGCATGGCTGCTTTCCCTCCGACGGCTGTCAGTCCAAGCCTTCCAACCGCCCACACGGACGGCCCAATACATCAGTCGGCGTTTCCATCCCGGAACCCCGAGCTTGGTCATCAGATCGAGAAAGATGCGATCGGCTTCAGAACGGGTCACCAGTCCGGTGTGATAGAGAAAGTCATGCATAACAGCGGCAGGTGAATAGCGTCCCCATGGCGGCACAATCCTCCAGAACAAGCGTGGCACGGAGGCAAAGTCCGTTTCAAATCCGGCAGGCACTGTAATGGTGCGGCTGCCAGCGAGCCTGACCTTGTAGTCCTTGATCAGACGGGCGCTGCGGCCATTGGGAAGCAGCTCAAACTGTAAAGGCCCGTTCAGGCCGATCCCCGAGCCGACGGTAACGGTCTTCTGAAACTCAGTCATTACGCCACCTCGCTTTCCCGGTGGCCCGGACATCGAGATGAACCCATGACGGATAGATTCCGATGCCGCCTTGCTGAAAGGCCGTTATGGTTTCCGCCGCCTGAGCCAGGTCTTCGGCTGTCATTCCATCCGGGCAGGACACATCGGCAGCCATTCTCAAGGTGTGAAAACTTTGGGCTGCTCCGCCAACAGACTCATTGTGCCGGTTGCAGCGAAAGCCGCTCGTGATACTCAGTGGCAGGTTCAATTGATTGCGCAGATCCTGAAGCGCAGAAATCAGTTCAGGATGCACCGGAGCCGAATGCCCGCAGCAGTTGGTTCCTTTGCAGGCAAATTCGGAACGGCTGAAATTTTTACTCAGATCTCCCATGGTTCCCCCTAAGAAACAGCGCCGGAATCCGCATCGATGGTCACCATGGCCGGTGGCTCATTCTGCGGGGTTGCCGGTGCTTCTTTATCGTTTGGCTTTCCCTTGGTCTGGGCGGACTTATCTCCGGCACCTTTGCCAAGGGCATTCTTTTTGAGTTTGATTTCACAGGAATAGCCGGATGAACCGATGCTGTGGCGAACCGAGTGGCAGTAGTAAATGCCGGAAAACTTCCGGCCCACACCTTTCACTTCGAGGTTCTTTTTGGCCCGCAGCGATGGAATACCGATGGTGACGGCGGTTGCTTCCACCTGTTTGAGTTCGGCCTCTCTGAATTTGCCTTCGGCTGTATCCTAAGCAGGCTCCTGTGCCGGTTCTTCATGAAAGGCTTCGGAACGCTCGTAGGCGGGAACGACCTGTCCGGTCTCCTGTTCCTTGAAGCTGCCTTCGCCCGTATTGCCATCCACCAGATAGGTTTGCTTGCCCAGCGAAGTCCGTTCGGGAGTCGTGGTGTTGTTGGCTTTGTGTTCCACCACATCCTTCTTGCGGGGATCGACACCGACTGATTTGGTTTCGACCCCGGCACCTTTGGCTCCCTGTGACTGGGTTGATGGCCTGAAAGAGCGCAGAACACCTTTGCGGTCGGTGAAATACTCCAGCGTCAAAAGCGGAGCCTGTTCCAATTCCTTTGGATGGAAATGGAGTTCATCGTCCTGAATGAAAAAGGAGTAGCCGCTGACACCCTGACCATCCCTGTCACGGGCCTTGGTCGCCAGTTCTTTGAGAAAGACGGCACCGGATTGATTGCTCTGGGTTACGCGAAGATGATGGCCCTTAGTGGCCGTCACAACCGGCTTGAGGCCGTTTGCCGAAGCGATCTGCTCGGCTATTTCGGAATAGAGAATGCCCGGCGCGGGTTTCTGCCAGATCTTCTGATTTTCCTTTCCGGCCAGCTTGAAGCCCTTGTCGTAGGCTTTTATACGGATGGTGGGATCGCCGTTTTCGGGAAAGTCGTAATCGATATCCTTGATGACCGCTTTCTTGCGGGGCGAGAGATTGCCCACATAACCGAACCGGGCAATGATCTCGTTGCCTTCCTGAAAAAGCAGATCGTCCACAAACTGGAGGTTGCGGTTGGTGATGGACAGCTCGAGAACATCCAGCTCCTCTTCATTGTCGGTGAAGACAAACGAAGTGATCTCCTGAGTGATATCTTTGGAGAGCGATTTGCCCTCTATCTGAATCAGAAATGTCGGTTTGAATGTATCGAGTTCCATGCACGTCTCCGGCTGTTCGCAGTTCACTGCTTACATACCGGAAGCGCTGATGGAGTGTCGGGGCTCAGTCGAGAATGTGCATGCTGATGTGATTCATGGAAGGGATGCGAAGCACCGTGCCCGGCGTGAGTTCCAGCGGAAAAAAGATGTCGTTGTAATCACAGATGAGCCACCAGAGCTTTGCCTCTCCCAGATACCTGTGGGCCAGAAGATCCAGCCGGTCACCGTCGGTCACGGTATGAAAGCGGTCATCGAAGCGCGGTGATGTATCGATCGGAAAGCGCATGCCAAGGGAATCACCATCGATGTCTCTGTACCGGAGACATTTTGCGTATCTGGAATCCTTGTCGATCATGAGCGCACCTCCGACCAGTTGACCGATTGATCGACGTATTCTTCGAGGGATATATCAACCTCGGCTCGCTGGGGAGCGAGATTGGTCTGGTCGAAAAGACCGAAAAAACGAGCCTTCACCTGCCTGACAATGCAGGTCACTCCCGGATACAGATCACCGAAAATAAGAATGACCCGGTGCGGCGCGTTCTTGAGCATGTTGCCAGCGTGCTCCGGGTATTGCAGAGACCGCAGCCAGTCGACCTTCTGTTTGACCGGTCCTTTGAATAATTCAACCTTGAAGGTGATCCGGCGTGGTTCACCGGCCACATACTGATAGCGAGGGTGACTCATCCCGGGAATCTTGATGGCGGCATAGCTGGTCGATTTTTCATCGCTGATATTGTTGGGATTGTATTGAAATTCCAGTCGCTCGCCGGTGTCGGCATCGACCAGATATCCCTTTATCGGTTGCCGGTCCCAAGCCATCATTCAACCTCGTGAATTTCAACGATTGTCTTGCCGATCTCTCTGGCATGAGACAGCTCCTGCTGCATTCCCTTGGAAATACCGTTTCCGATAAACGCCCAGACTTCAGAGCAGGTTTCCATGTATGCAAGCCCGCAGCCGATACCGGCGGATCGTTGTTCCGGATCGTGGTCATCGACAAAGCGCGGGTAAAGAAGGTGCGGCGCGAATGGCGCGTAGTCTTGGTTCATGGCCATGCGGCATAGCTTTTTGGCCACTTCAACGTTTCTTTCAATGTCTCCGGCAAAGGGGCTGCAAATAAACACTCTTTTCATCGGTTGCCTCACAGGGTTTCATAGTTTCTGATTTTCCGTTCCCGGAGGTCCTTGTAGACCGCCTCGGCCACCTGACGACCATCGATATGCGTGGCCACGGAAACCTCCACCGGTCGTTCCGAAAGCGCATCGAGCTTGTTCAATAGCGCCTCCAGAAGGCTGGTCACATCTGGGCCTTTCTGTTGACCTGCAGGCGATGACACCAACGAATTTGTTCTTGCCGCTGCGAGCTTTTCAGGCGAATGCGGTTCCGGCTGCATTAGCGGAGCTGCATCGACCTCCTGCAACAAACCGGTCCCAGCCGTATCCAGCGAAGCTCGTACATCAGCCGGAATACTCAGCGCGGGAATCATCCCCATCGACGGGGCGATCTGCCCGGCAATGGTCACCGGCGGAACTGAGGGAGCCGCAATGGCATCCGGGAATTGATAAGGCTTACTTACCGGAATTTTCGGTGTAACGTCGGCTGCTCCGGCTGGTCGTGCGTTTACGACCGGCATTGCGGAAGCCATAACCGGCGAAAGCAAAAGCACGGCGGAGAACACCGTCGGGATGAGCTTTTTATCGAGACTCGGAATCAAAGCGAATCGCCCGGCGCTTTGCTGCACAACAGCAGGTTGGGCGGAGGCGGTCTGCAATCTGGGGGCAGCTTTGGCTTCAGGTGCCGATAAAGAGGAAAACAAGGATTTGATACCGGTTCACGCACCACTGAGCAATCCGGAGGCTTTCTGTTTTACTGACTGAATGACGCCGCCCACACCGGACTTAACCTGGCTCCAGAGTGCAGTTCCTTTTTCGGCTACCGCAGAAATCCCTGAGCCGATGATGTTTTTCAGCCCGCTGAAGGTGGACGTGAAAGACTGTTTGACCGCAGTTGCACCGGCGGTCAGCTTACTCCAGAAGCCACTCCATGAATCGGGCAAAGACAGTTCGGGGATAAGATTACTCAACGTTCCTTTGATCAGCCCTCCGGCCTTGGATACCATCGCTCCGGCACCGTCAACCAGTGAACCCCAGAGATTGCCCGCCGTCCGGAAAGGAGCCGCAAGCAGACTCATGGCGGTCTGGCCAGCTGATTTGAGCCCGTTCCAAACACCAGACAGTGCAGACAGAACTCCACGAGCCGCAAAGGAGAACACTTTTGCAGGCAATGCCAGCGTGGAAAGCATTCCATCCGCCCGTGTTTTGAGCAGGGCTTGACCTGACGCAGTCAGCGTCGAAAGCGGGCCTTCCTTGGCATCGGAGAACGGCAGCAGGCTTCGCAGCTTGCCGAGTGCATTCTTCAGCATACGGAATGGATAGGTAACCGCCGACCAGATGCCTTCACCCAGCGTGACAAGCATCTTTTTTCCGGCTTCGAAAAAGGTCATGTCGCCCGAGAAGAAGCTCCTCACAGTTGCAAAAAGGTTCCGCAATGTGCTGACTAGCGGCAGGTTCATGAACACACTGACGATACGCTCACCGGCGGCCACAAAGAACCGAACCATCCCGGCAAAAACAGAGGTGATAAAGTTCCATACTCCGCTGATGACATCGCGTGCCCACCTGAACGGAGTTGCCAGAAAATCAAAGACCGCTTCACCAATGGCTTTCAACCCATCCAGCAGGGAGACATCTCCGGTCAGTATCTGCCAGACGGAATAGATGATTTTCCCGGCGGCCACAAAAGCCTGAGCAATCAGCCGGACCGGAAGCAGAAATTTGTAGATGAATTTGGTGGCATAGATCAGTGAACCGACGATCACCTTGCCGACCCAGACGACGCTTCTCACCACAATGGCCAGTGTTTTGACAACCATCGTGATATTCCAGACAACAATGCGGAGTGCGTAGGCCAGTCCCTGAAGCAGAACACCGGCAACTGTTCCCACCACAGAACCAAACTTTCGCCACGCCAATCCGTCCGCTGAATTGGCAGAGACACCAAATATTTCCACCACCGAGAAGATGGCTTTATAGAGGGTGGCATAGGCTGAGATCATCGCCTTTACGGCTGGTTCAAGAATGGCCCGGATTCGACCGAAGGCGTGTGAGAAGGCTTCCCACAGCCCGGACAGGTATTCACGCACCCGGTAATAGACCTTGAAGGCGGTTACGACAAAACCGAGAAGCCCGGCCGACTTGAGCCGGTTGGCAAGCTCGGCTGACATCTGACCGGTGGAGCCGCTCAGGGATGAGATGAGGGTCTTCACCCCCTCAAAAACCAGCTTGATCTTGTTCCACGTCCCGAGAACGATGTCCCGGATTCCTCCGAAGTTTGTCTCCCATGCCCGTTTCAAAAGATAGACTGCCAGAACCACACCGGCAATGGCGGCGGTAACTGGAAGAAAATATGTGGCGATGGCAGAGCCGACACCTGCGGCCGCTGCGCTGATGGCGACAAACCCGGCCTTGATTGCCGGAAGCATGATCCCGACAAGTCCAACAGCCGAAGTGACTGCACCGGCAACGACCAGCACGGCTCCAAGAGCCATGGAAAGTGTCAAGACCACCCGGGTGACTCCGGGCATAGATTTGGCCAGTTTCTGCAAAAACAGAATGAAGCGGGAAATCCCGTTCATCACCGGGGTGACGACTGGCAGCAACGTGCGCCCCAATATCTCGGTCAGGTTGGACATCTGCTGCCGGATCAATCCGAACCGGGCTCCGATATCCTGATTCATGGCACTGGCCATCTGATTGGTTACAGCCGTTCCCGTTTTCATGGCTGCACCGACCGACTGGATATTACCCTCCAGTGATTCCATTCCGGCAGACATCTGCAGGAGAAACTTGACCGCTTCGTCGGAGCCAAAGGCTTTCTTCAGCTTCACCTGAGCGGCCGCCTGCGACATATCCGGAAACTGCTGTTTAATCTCCTGCAGGATGGGAATGACACTTTTGAGACGGCCGGTTGTATCGGTAAACGAGAGGCCAAGCTGGTCACCGGCCTCGGCCGCTTTCATGATGAACGCCTTGTAAAGTGTTCCGGCTTCGGAGCCCGGCATGGTGGTCTGCAACTGACCGAGGATCGCCAGCTGTTCCTGAAGAGGAATATTATTGGCGGCGGCAACGGCACCGATGTTTTTGATCGCATCCGCCATTTGGGTTCCGTTGGTCTTGAACGAGGCCACGGTCTGGGCCATGGCTCCGGAAAAGGCGGTCGCCCATTCCATGTCGGTCATATCCGCCATGATGGGCTTGAAGATGCCGTAAGCGGTGGTGAAGGTCCCGACCATCTCCTGTGTGGTCGCTTTGGTCGCTTTGGTGGCTTTGGCGGTGAGACCGGCCATGTTGGTGAATACGCCGACCGCCTCATCGCTGAGGTTGGACAGAGCAGACTTCACGTCATAGGTGGCCGTAATGAAGGCCGCCTTGCTGGCTCCTGACCACTGGTTGGTGAAAGATTCGGCGGCGTCTTCGATGGCTCCAAGGTCTTTGACTCCCAAAGAGGCCAATTCCCCGAGGGCCTTTTGAGTGGCAGCGGTAGATGCGATCAAGGCAACGGGCGCGGCCATGAACGCAAGACCGGCACCAACCATCATGGTGCCTTTCTGGATACGATCCAGATTTCTGGTCATGCGTTCACTGGCGGCCGCAACGGTTCCGTCGAGGCTTGTCATCGAGCTTTCAATGCGCTGGGCGTTTTGCGTGAACGCATCCTTCATCGATACGACAATGCCCAGTCCAAGGTCGTTATTCATCATCGCTTATCCATTTGCTCCCGTTCAGAATCAATCTGCCGCTCCAAGGCTTCCACAAACTGTTGCCTGCGCCTGAGCGGCAGTGATCGGATTTCCTGATAACTCCAGTGGAGCCCGCCATAGGCGAGAAAGAAGCTGTCGCTTACAAGCGAACTCCTGGAAATAAAAAAGCCGGTTCGGCCTCGAGACGTGTTCTGACCCGGGTGCCGCATCCATCGCAGTCGACTTCGACCGTCGTATCGATACCGGCATCCACCCGGGCCATTTCCTGCCTCAGGGCACTGCGGTCACGCATGGACATTTCAGCGAGGGATTTCTTGCTGGGTGCCTTTCCGTCAATTTCGATGAGTCGAATCATCATGGCCGAGGAAATGTTCGGCTCGCGCAGTGCGGCCAGCCGCTTTTCCTTGTGGCCATCAAGCAGACCGAAACGGACCGCTTTCTTGGAGCCGGGCAACTTGAATTCGAACTCACGTTCCTCGGTGTACGGAGTGACCTTGAGATCCTCCAGATTGACCGTTACATAGTTGGTCATGCGACATAAGGCATTGGGACATGTCAGTTCCAGCTCGACCTCGTCTCCGAGGGAAATCTGGCGCAGCTTCACCAACGTGAAAAGGCGGTCGCCCGAGAGCAGATCGAGAATATCGTTCACCGCTGGCTTTTCATTTTCGCCAAGCCGGACGGTACAGTTTCTGAGCACCTGATTGATCGCCTCTCCATTGCGGATCAGGCGCTGATTGGTCAGGAGTTCTTCTTCGGCACCGGTCATCTCCTTGAGTTCGATCTCGATGCCACTGGGTAATTCATAGGTATACATTGCTTCACTCCTTGTTTATCAGGTCCAGTACTGGTAGCAGATGGTCAGTTTCTCGATGGTGTTTTCGGTATTGCCGCCTTCGAGCTCGTCGTATTCCAAGGTCTTGATCCATGCGCCATGCGCCATGCAGCGTCCAGCGTCTGGTCTCATTGCCGCTGCGGTCATAGCGCACCACATCGATGTCCTTCAGATAATCGGCAGGCAGCCCGCCGGTCACGGCATTGACATCAACCTGCTTTTTCACCCATTCCCGGGCAGCCTCGTCAGAGCCGTCCTGAAGGATTCCTTTTTCGAGGGTGATGTCCTCAAACTTCACACGTCCGGCCACCTTCTGGTCGAACATGGAACCCGCAGGCGCAAAGGCCACTTCCTCGAATTCCGTTTTCGGCTCCTGTCCCTTGTGAAACAGGGCCACGTCAAAGCCGTTCACCTCGATGGCAAACTGCCAGTTCTGGTAAAGGCTTTTGGGCATATTTCCACTTCTCATGGTTGTATCTCCTGATTAAATGATTTCACTGAAGTCCGCGCCGGTGCCGGTCAGGATGAAATTCAGTTCGATGAATTCCGCTGTCTTGGTCGGCTTGACGAACACCCGGGCAATCATTTCATTGCGATCGATAACCACCGGAGTGTTGGTTTCCTCATCACACTGGAAGGCGTAGTCATAGAGACCGCTTTTCTCCTTGATGTCCTGCAGGAAGGGATTGATCAGACGGCCGAGCGCCCGCCATGTCTGCGGATTGTTTGGTTCAAACACCACAAAACGAGATGACTCGGAGATAGCTTCCTCCATGTACATCATCAGGCGACGGACATTGATGCGGTCCACCGCTGACGGCTGACTCTGGAGCGTTTTCTGGCCCCAGATGTTGATGCCGGTGTCCGGGAATACAGCGATGACATTGACCCCTTCGGGATAGAGCACATCGCGTTCGCCACGGCTGGTCTTGTAGGCGACCGATACCGCGTTGAATATGCGGCCACGATCGATTCCGGCCGGAGCCCACCAGACATAGATCTTCTGGTCGCTTCGGGCACAGCACCCGGCTACAGCGCCACAGGGAGGGATGTATTTCTTGCGGGCGGTGATGGGATCGCTGATCTCCAGCCACGGATAATAGAGAGCCGCGTAAGACGAGTTGAATGCCGCGTGGGTATAGGTTCCCTGACCCTTTCTGAAGTCAACGACCTCCAGCGGTTCAAGCATGAACGGCGTGTCGGCGATGAAGAGCAGATCCTTGCGGTTTTCCGCATAGGTGATTCCGGCATTGATGACCGGAACGGTTGTGACGCCGGGAACCATAAGAAGATTCAGTGCATCGATCTCATCGAAGGCATAGAGCCCGGTATGCTGGGACGGGTCGCCGATGTAATCCGAATCGGTCACACTGGTGAGGCCATTGTCGCCACCGATAAGCTGATTGGTGCCGTTGGCGGGCCTGTCCTCGGCGGTTCCGGTACTCGGAGAAAGGTCGCTGACAGTGATGTAATTGGAAACCTCATTGATCATGAGCTCCACATGATTGGCCGACGCCTCATCCATGGAGAGGTCTTTGAACACCTCGACGATATTGTCCTTGTATTTGACAACGAGATTGAAGGCGTTGGCCGGGTCCAGAGAGCCGTCCTCGATCGACACGGAAATACGGTCGCCCCATGTTCCGGGGTTGGCCGCATTGACCTGAAGAGCCGGTGCCGGTGTTGCATTCCGATCGGCAATGGTCATGTTTGAGTTCAAAGCGGTCAGCGTGCTCTTGCCGGTGATATCGGTGTAGTGGGCAACGCGGCAGACATAGAGAATCGAACCGCCATTGTCGAAAAAGGCTCTGGCCGCATAAGCCATGTACCCTTCGTTGATGTAGGAGCCGAATTTATTGATGAATTGCTCCCAGCTCGTTACCAGCACCGGTTTGTTGACCGGGCCTTTTTCGGTGATACCCACCATGGCTGCCGCCGAGGTGGAAATCTGCTTTACATAAAAACTGAAGTCGGTTTCCCGGGTGTAAATGCCGGGCGATAGATAGGCAGGCATCGTTATTTCCTCCGTTTCGTGGTTTTGGGTTCGGTGGTTTCAGCCGTCTCATCTGAAACGGAGGGCTTTTTCTCTTCCGGTTTTGAAAGGCCCACCAAGCCGCGTTTTTCAGCAAGCCTGATTTCTGGTGATATATCCTTTTGCGGAATCGAGGTGCGCTCACGCGGGCCGAGATGCAATGTTCTGTCTCCGGCCAGATTGAAGGTGAGCGGTTGAAACTGAAGGTTTCTGATTTCAATCACTGTTCATCTCCTTTGGGTTCATAGGTTCGTTCTTCATTCACGCTGCCGTGAAACTGGAAAGTTCGGTCCTTGATCAGATGGCCGTTCTTGATTTCGCCATCGTAAACAGGACAGTCTTCAATGCGGATGCATCCGGAGCTTTGCTTCAGGTTGGAAAGGTTGACCCGGTTCAGGCCGCCCAGCGGAGCGATCTCCGTCAGGTTGAGCTGGCCCTGATCCGTGATGGTCAAAACGGGATTGCGCTGGACAAAGCGGGAGACCGACTCCTGAAGTTCAAGAAGCTCGACCTCACGGTCCACCGTCACGATCAAGTCAAAGTCGAGATGATAGAGACGCGGAAAAGAACACTCCTCGAATGACAGAGCGTCCACGTCCTTTTCAATCAGGCGGCTTTGGCTGCGACGCAGTTTGTTTTCGCTGACTCGCGGCCCCTGCAGAATGACGCTGGGCGCGCGCTGAACTTCAAAAACATCATCAGGCAGGACCAGCACGGCATCGGGATGGATGTCGGCTTTGACCTGCCTGATCAATGTTTCTGTAACGGTTCGTATTGTGCTCACGGTAGCCTCCGGTTGTTTCTGCCAGATTACTTACCGGAACGCTTAAGGATGTGTCGGATCAGAGAATGCCTTTCAGGGCTGCTCGATAATTTTGCTCTATCTCTTTGCGGTATTTCTGCATGACAGGATGAAGAAAAGGTCTGGCCGGGATGATGATGGTCGCCCCGTTCGGATGGTTAATGGTGGCTCCGAATTCCATGACAGCGCCGATATTCACCATGCTTTCACCGTCTTTGTTCACGGTTCCACGGAGCAGACCGACAAATGCCTTGTCCGCCATGATCTTCTGGGTGATGGAATTGATTAGAAATCCGGTGTCGATAAGCGCCTTGCTGGAGCCTTTACGTTCAATGGTGCTGTCGGCCAGCTTGGCAAAAGCCTGTCCACCGGGAGCCTGATTGCGGATGCCCCGTTGAATCTCCCGGACAAGAAACAGGGCGTTGCGGATGGTCGCCTGCTGGAGGGCTATGGCGATCCGGGGACCAAGGGTGCCATTCAGTTTAGCCTTGGCCTTATTCCAGTCACCGGTCCGTTTAACGCCCATGGATCTTCACCAGCTTGATGGATTGGTGGGTAATGACTCCAAAGAAGTGTTCTTCTTCGAGTGTCTGTATTCTGTACGTGACTGTTTCTATCTGGAGCCTGTCTTCCGGGAGCACGTCGGCTTCCGGCAGAACGGAGATAGTCGCGTCGATTTTTCCGGCGAGGTCTTCCGGAGGTGTGTGGACTATTTCAACGGGGATCGAGCCGATTGGACTGTATTCCTGATCATCACTTCCATACAGATTTTCACCGGGAACAATGCACAACACCGTGGCAGTGATGCCGGAGGATACAATCAACTCTCTGACATCCTTCACCGCCTGTTCTTTTTCCTGATCTGTCAAAAGCATCAGCAATCCTCTTCAAGGCAGATTCCCTGTTCATAAATCACTGGAGTAAGGCCGCCGGGGGTGATGATATAGCCATCCTCGTTGACCTCGGTTCCCGGTTTCAATGCGGCGAGTCTTTTGCGGTATTCATCCAGCAGATCCACTTCGAGCTTGGCCCAATGTTCAGGCTGCTTGGATTTGTCGACCCGTTTGTCGCCGCTTGAAAACGAGAAGGCATTGGCGGTTGCAGAGCGCATCACCTGACAGGCATGTATCTGCCCGAGCAGCAGAAGCAGTTCCCTGAGTTCGCCGCTGATATCCGGCAGAATCTGCTCGCCCTCTATGGTCAGCGTAATCTCCGCATCCCGGGACAGCTTAAAAACCGCCTTCCGGACGCATCTCTCCAGTGTTAAATCCACAAAGAGAGACGCATCCGGATCGGACAGGTCGATGCGCAGGTCGGCTATGAGCTCAGGAAGCGTCAACGTCAACCTCCGCAAGACGGTTCTTCAACGCGTCGATCACGGTTCTGCGTTTTTCACCTTCCATATAGCCTTTGAGTTTGGCCGGGTCGGCTTCCTCATTGACCTTGGAAATGGCATCAGTCGCATTGAGCTTGCTCAGATCATTATCCTGATCCTGCTTGCCCGGTGAGGAAGGCTTGTCTGCCTTCTCCTTATCAACCTGAATTACCATCTCGGTTTGCAGGCAATGTTTGATCTGGTCGGTCTGTTCGGGGGCTGGCGCAACCTCTCCGGGAAACAGCTTAAGCCTGGCATCCGGGATGATGAGAATGCCGGGTCGGACATTTTTTATCGTCAACATGATTCCTCCTTCGGCATTAAACACCAAGTTTCACACGGGCCAGAATGTCCGGGCGGGTAATGCCCTGACCGATTTCGGACCAGACCAGCCAACCGGTTTTGAAGCGGGTCTTCTGGTCGATGGATTCGGCTTTGAGCTTTTCACGGACCGGCATTTTGCCCACTTCTTCATCCGGAATGATCAGGATTTCATCGAGGGGCATGGATGCCGTCAGCAGAATGCCGCCGGTGCCGTAGTTCTTGACCACGCCTTTCTGACGCAGCCCCAGTTTGGTCTGAGGATCGAGATCCCAGCCACGCAGATCATTGAAACGGCGACCACGCATGACGATATACTTCACCGACAACTCGAGGTCTTCGATGATGGAGATCGCCTCGTTCAGGGCTTCCTCGGTCAGCGTGCTTCCGGCCACTTCAACGGTATTGGTGGTCGGAACTGCAGCCGACAACACCGAGATGGTTCTGCGGTCCATCTCTTTTCGAATGGCATCCGAGGCGCTGGTCTGGATATCCATCAGCGTGCCGATGTTTCCGTTCTTGAGGACGGAGATATCGACCATCGGGTTGGAGTGGATGCGGTTGGTCGGGAACTCGACTTCGTCCTTGCCGATTTCCTGCTCCTGCGCTTCACTGTCCTTGCTGATCCAGTGGGCTTTGACGGTCGGCTTTTTCTGATAAAGCGGACGCTCACCCTTGGGCAGTGTGTGTTTGGTCAGCAGCAGCGAGGAGATTTCCTTGCGCCGGATCTCCTGTTCGATCGGAGCGGCAATTGCAGCAGCCAACGCCTGCATCCCTTCCGGGGACTCAAAAGCTTCACTCATGAGCCTTGCCATGGTCTCCATGTATTCCTGGCTGTGAATGTTCATTGGGTTGTTTTTCATGTGTACAGCTCCTGTGGTTGAGTAAGCAGTTTGAATTTCAAAACGCCGCTCTGGACGGAAATGGTCTGAGCAATGACATGCTGCCGATTCGTGATGTTTCCACCTTCAAGTTTGCCGGTGGCCGATACCTTCAGGTCATCCCCGGGATTGATCGTCCCTTCGAAGACATCCGTTTCGTACACACCGCCGTTGCAGTAGATGCCGGGCATTTCCCCGCCTGCGTAATCCTTGATCAGGATGCCGAAAGAACGGACCTCCGGATCTGTGTTGACAGAAAACAGGTCGTTTCCTGCCAGGCTCACCAGATGGCCAAGCTGGCCATCACCCTGCATATAGCCGTCACCGTAAGCGAGGCCCCTGTGACATGGATTGATAAAAGACATAGCTCTTCTCCTTGTTAGTTGATTTCCACGGTTTCGTTCGATTCGTTACCGACGCGGTTGTTGTAGGCAGCCATGAAGCCACTGCGCAGGCGATCCTCGAGGGAGAGCTTGCGGTCATCCACGTCGTGTGGTCTCACACCGGCGGAACTGCGCATGGGTGTTTCGCTCGATGCTTCGGACTTCTGCTTTTCAGGCTCTTTTTCCGGTTCCGGCTGAGCCTTGGCATCCGCCTTGTGGCTTTTGGCCATCTTTTCATAGGCGGCCTCGGTGGCGGCAAAAGCGTCGTCCGACAGCTCAGCCAGACGCTTGAGTTCGGTGTCGCGGTCCTCGCCGAAATCCATGCCTTGTTTTTCGAGCTTTGAGATCAGCTTGTGAGCGCGGGCTTTCGAAGCGGCTGCCTTCTGTTCGGCCTCCAGCTCCTGAATGCGTTTCTGAAGTTCGGCCACCTGAGCTTTCAGCTGGCGGTTTTCCTTTTCCAGCTCGCCTCCGGAAGCCGGATTGTCTTCCTGCCGTTCCTGTTTTTTCTTAGCGGCGTCGGCGGACGACTCATCTGGTTTCTTGGTTTTTTCGTCCATAGTTGGATCTCCTTTGGGTTGGTGTTCAACAGATGGTTCCTGAACCGACGCCACCTGCAGAATGCGGGCATTTTCATCTGCCCCTTTGCGGTCCAGCAGGCCCAGGCCCGTAAAAGTCACGCCGTGAAGAATCTCGAAGACGGGTTTCCCATCGAGTTCACGGCCCTTGAATTTTCTGAGGTGAGTGCAGTAATCGGATTTGCTCTTGAAGCGCTTGTGGCAGACGGAGCATTCACCTTCTTCGTAGTCACACTCCATCGATACCTGCGTGATGATGCCTCGCTTCATGAGCTTGTAGGCCAGCTGGGCATTGGGCGTGTCGCCGGTGTAGAGTTCACCCACACATTCGACCCGGCCGCCGACCTCATCCTCCAGATAGTCAGCCGCCACAATCCCGCCGACGATGTCGCCGAACTCCTGCGAATGCTGAAGGTCAACCTTCTTGTTAATGGCGGTCATGTGCCTTGCGGCCAGCTCTTCGGCGGTGAAATGATCACCATTCCGATTGGTGCCGGTTCGGCAGAGGATGAAGGTAAACTGGGGATCTCCCGGCAGACCTCCGCTCATCGCTTCGGTGTTCAGCCCCGCATTTTCATCGAGGCAGAGCTCCACAGGGATGGAGGTATGGATGTTGGCTGCGGCAGCCATCGGGACAGGCTTTGCAGCCTGATCGGTATCCGCACGGGATTGGTTTCCTTTCAGGCAAACGAAAAGCCGCTCCTTGGCACTGGAAGCCTCGCCATGCTTGGAGGTGATCGAATACTTATGGTCCTTGGTTTTCATTCGACTCTGACGCCCCAGACCGCCGATGATCTTTTTCATCTGTTGTTCGTTCGGATAGGCGTGGTCGCGGTATGAAATAAGCCAGTGCGGGATGTGGGTGGCATTGCCGAGAAACTCCTGAAAGAAGTCGGAGGCGTTACCTTTGGTGACCGTCACATGACTGGTTTCGTAGTTTTTGACCTTGGTGTCCGCTTTGATGGTCAGTCCGTCCCAATAGGTCATCAGCCCTTCGACAAAGTGATAGGCTTTTTCATAATTGGTGGTCGAAAACTCGGTGGCATACGGCGGATCAAAGTAAGCGAGGTCAGCCTTCACCTTGGGAAGGATCTCGTTAACATCCCCGCGATAGGCTTTGTTCTCCTTGCCGTTATCGAATATCAGGGCGTTGATCCGCTCGATATTCGCTTTCAGGCGTTTTTTGAATTCATCAGGCGTGTCTTGCCGTTTCCCGTAATCGGTGGAAGACGAGAAGTGGCCAAACTCACCTTTGCCGCTCATGCAGGTTTTGCCAAGAGCAAACAGCGCGATGTCCTTTTTGTATCCGGACAGGTCGTCGCAATTGGCCCCCAACGAGTCGATGAGTGCGTGGACACCTTTGGCAAAGAAAATCCCTTTGAAATTGTCCTGAACAAAGGTCTTGGCTTTGGGATTGTCCGCCAGCAGCTTTTCGATCTCTGCCTCGGACAGCCTCGTCGAACTGTTTTCGATAATGGCTCTGGCTGCGTGGTGACTGTACCGAAGACGGTCATTGGCAAAAACTCGCAGCCCTTTGGATTTGTACATGTAAGCAACAACGGCCGAGCCGGAAAAGGCATCCAGAACAGAGGAAACTCCGTCCGGGGTGTTACGCCAGATCCAGTCGACCAGTTTCTGTTTGCTGCCGATGTAATTGGTGATGTACTTGGGGCGTTTCTCCGGGGGCTGCTCTTCAGGAGCCTTCTGTTCGGCTGCATCGGTCCCGAGCTCGTCGGGATCGATAGCGAGCGCCGCATCTGCCTCAAGGAGGAACGCCAGCCTTTCCAGGTCAGTGGCAAACATTTCCATCAAATTCTCCGGTTCAATCACTGTTATTTGCCCCGATCGCATCGGGCGAGCGGGAGGTTTCAGCGATTACTTACCGGAAGGCTTTGAAATGTGTCGGAAAGGCATCTCAAATATTTTTCAGTTTGATATCACTCAACACAGGAAGGTTGGTGCATCTGCAAAATGGATGTGCCGGTTGCCCCGGGAATCTATCAATTGGAAAAGTTTTACCATTGAGAGGCCCACATACCGGACAGGTTCGCTCGTCTCCCATGGCCATCCACTCCAGTTTCTCGATTCCGACATGCTGGTGGAACTTGATTCGCCCCATGTTGTGCGCCCGCAACACCTCGGTCCGGGCGATCATTTCCATACGGTACCGCGCCTTACTGAAGACTTTTGTTCCGGCCTGCTTGAAGGAGTCTTTGTAGATGACAACCCGTCCGAGGTCCCGGACAATTTCATCCGTACCTTTTCCTTCTATTATTCCCTGCATGATGACGCGCTTTATGCCGTCGGCCAGTTCCCGATTTACGTCACCGGCCAGCGTCATGTTGTACTGGGTCATGAAGTCGAGGGCATTGGTGTCGACGATGGTGAACACTTTGGTGGCCAGTTTATCGATCCCCTCAGGCTTGAGATCGGCATAGAAAGGCAGTGATGCGGTTGTCAGTTCGGTTATGCCCTGAGCGATGCCGCCCTTGAAAGCGTCCTTGGTGCTTTTACAGAAGACAAGCGTCTGGTCCCGTTTCAACTGGCGCAGGACATCGTCCAGCTCGCCCTGTAGTTTCTCCAGACCTTTCAATGCAGCCAGCTTGTTGTCCGGCAGCGACCCCAGACTGCGGTATTTCAAAATGGCCTGAGCCACTTCCTGTTCAGCCTTGTTGAGGGACTGGGTCAGTTGGGCGGTTATGGAGTCGTTGTAGCGGTTGCGGGATTTCAGGCTTTTGAGCGTTGCCGCCTGAATACGTTCTTTAAGGTCGGAAGGCATGATCAGGATTCCCGGCGATGCCGTCAGCAGGAATGCCGAGCATCTTTCTGGCGCTGGGCACACTCATGATTCCAGACACCACCATATCGACGACCGGCTTCACCTGTTTTTCATCCATCAGGTCGATATTCTTTCGCTCGGTCTCGCGATTGGCAGCCTCTATATCCGGGTCCAGATCCATCTTGAGCTGAAGGCTGGAACGGCTGATCAGTTTTCGATCATAAAGTTCGATGAGCAGTTTCTTGAAGTCGACAGCATCGCTTGGGTCGAGGTCGTTGAAGATGAATTGCAGGGACGTGTCGGCATGGCCTTTCAGTTCCATCCAGTCATCGAAGACCCAGTCGAGCAGTTTGCGGGCGGCCTGTTTGATCTCCCGGATCATGACCATCATTTTCTGCATGCTGACGGAGGCGGTGGCAAAGTTGGGACCATCACCGGTCACCAAGGATCGGGAAAGGCCCAGTGCCACCACAATGTCTTCTTTGACCTCCTTGACCTTGTCCTCGACGTTGAGGACCTGTCCATCGGTGCCATGAGTCTCCACGTTTACATAAGAACCACAAGACCGCTTTTCATATCCATCTTGTTGACCATGTCGCGGACCTGTTCCAGCATCCGCTGGTCGGGCATCACCATCTTCTGGCCGAACGCACCGCCCACTTTGAGGAGCCGGAACGGCGTGGCCCAGCGCTTGGCACTGGCCTGCTCGGCGCGACGATAGTCACGCAGCAGTTCAATGGCCTGAAACGCAGGAAGAACCAGTGAGTTGCCTCGTGGTGAAAAGCCCGGGGCATCCCATTTCAAGTGGATGACCTGATCCGCCGGAAGGTCAATGGGGTCGCTTGCAGATCCTGAATCTTCGGCGTATTGCTCGGCTTCAATGAGATCGCCTTGGGCATACTTCACCTTCACCGAAACCGGATTGACGCATACCACTTCCTCGATGTCCTGACCGGAAGTTGAGTATCGTTTGAAGCCGACCGCGTCACCTTTGACCAGCAATTGAAGGATCATGTCCTTTATGAACTCCGTGAGATTAAGCCTCCATGCGGTACTGACCGCGTCGTCTTTCAGTGCCTCGTCATCGCTGGCGATTTTGATTTCATCTCCAACTGCAAAGGTGCGCCATGAATTGACGCAGTTCTTTACCAGCGGCTCTTCGACATAGTATTCCCAAGCCTTTCTGGCTCGCTCTGCCCATGTGGCCGGAACCGCGTCCGACGCATTTACCTTGCTGAAGGCTGAGGCGTCGAGGGCTGCCGCTGCAGCCATGGGCACAATGGCGTATCCACTGGATTCGTTGTCTGGCTGATCGGTATCTGGCTGGGCGTTTGTATCCACGTAATCCTCTCGGGTTGTTTCCGGTTTAACGGCCGCACATCTCCCCACTGTGGGGCGATCGTGGCAACACTGGGGTTACTTACCGGAGTGAGAGGAAAAACGTCGGTGAGGCGGTGGGGGGTTGTTGTAAATTTAAGAAGATAGCGAACAATCTTCTTAAATTTGTAACATTGGGGAGAGTGATATGCGCGCAGTAAAAAAAGACAAAACCTCTTTACTTATTCACAAGTGCAGAGGTTTTGCAAAATTGATCATGGCCATGGGCCAGCCGGTTTCCAAGTGATATGATCGGATACACCTTTGATTACCGGCTCCAGAAACAGCTCGACCTCAGTCGCCATCTCTTGGAAGGACTCAGGAACATGATCCTGCTTTAATCGTTTACGGAAGGCTGCCCACATCGGTTGGCGTGATGAAATAAAATCTGCAGAAAAGGCATCGACAGGCTCATTCAATTCCGTCCCGCGTTGCTTGAAGGTAAGCCTTACAGCCTCAGTAAGACTGCTTAATTCAAACTCAAATTGACGAGACAAAAGCCAGATGTCATAAAAATCCTTCATGCGGCTGTTCAATTGTCCAAGCTTTATCATTGCCTCAAATTTCTCGGCAATGGCGCTTTCCCGACTGTAGCAAAGAAGCGATGGTGCTGGAGAATCCAACATGCAAGGTAGTTCTGCTTTCTCAGGTCCCGGATAAACGATGTCTCCAAATCCAATATCTATCTGCATGCTGATTCTGGCAGTGCCCAGAGCACCGCGAAACCTCACTCGGATTCCTTCATAGTCGGCATCTTCGGTGATTCGCTCCGTCTGAATGGAATCGGAATCAAAGGTCAGGCCGTCAGGCTTAATTTCCACAGCAAGGATATCCCGGATATGCTCTGTGATATTTTCCTCTTCGTTTCCAGTCCTTCCCAGCATATCAATATCCATGGTCAGCCTGAACTCTGGAGAGTTCCAAGCCCGGAGCATAAGCGCTCCTTTGAGGATGTAATGCTGGGCGTGGTCTGACAGAGACAGACGGTATAAGAACCGCTCCATGGCATAATACTGAAGCAGCTCATTGAATGAACGGTTATCAGCTTTTGATCGGTTGAGGAGCCGTTGTCTTACCGAGGCGGAAACGTTCTGGGGCGATTTCATATACTTGCCTCCAGGTAAGGGCGCACTATTTTGTCGACCCTACAAATCTTGGCATATTCCAGAATCTTTCTATGGTCAAACTTCTTCCTTCCCTTGTAAAGCTTCAGTGCCTCAAGGACGACATCCATCCCAATTTTATTCCGGAACTTGAAACAGTCTGCGAGTGTCTTTTCCGGGCTGTATACTTTTACGGTAACACCATCAATTTGATGTTCCTCAATACCAGCTTGATAAGCCTGATCTGTGAACCGGTGAACAAGAAGAGGCGGATATTCGAGTGATGGCGGATGGGAGTCCCGGGGGATGGCTATTGAAACCTCATGTGGTATTTGTGTGGTAATTTCATGAAACGAGAGTGCAGAGATTAGACAGACGACGGCGTTGGGACATCGCAGGGCAACAGTAACCAGATCAGGATTACTGACAGGAGGCAGCTCAACCAGCCGATATACGCCTCTACTGATTTGCTCAATTATCCCTTTGTCTCGAAGCGAATAGAGCATGTAACGGGTGATGCCGTGTTCAGTCGCCTCGCTCATGCGAAGCTGACCGCCGCATTTACGAAATATTTTAACCGGGTCTGTTTTCATTTGCGTCTCCAGACAAATAATCCACACGTATAAACATCTGGTAAGAATATGTCTGATTACCGGCAAGGTCGAGGTTGCCTTGCTCCCGAATGAGCATGGCGCAGCGGACCGCGTCGATGATGTGGTCGTTGCCTTTGGAGTAGATGATCTTGCCGTCCCGCAGGGTGTAGGTCTGAGTGGTGAACTGGTCTTCGATTTCCAGATCGTCTGCAGGAAAGATGATTTGTTTGCGCTGGAGAGCACCGTTGATCAGGCTGGTCATCAGTTCCTTTGTCCGCTTTTTGATTTCTTTGCCGTCGCGGACGGTGAGCCGTGTCATGCCGCCGAAGTCAAATCCTTTGAGTCGGCCTTCAAGTTCCAGCTCTTTGTATTTGTCGAGGGTCAGCAGTTCCTGCGCGACGGCCAGACCGTTACCGCCATTGTCCACGCCGATTCCCGCCGGAGTGAAATAGCGTTCGAGCAGTGCGATGGTCTGGGCGATGTGCGGATACGATACATGCTCCATGTGAATGCGCAGCACCAGTTTCAGGATGCTGCGATCACCCACCTCGGCTTCCTGAAAGATAACCAGCTCGGTCGGGTCATTGGTATATCCAAGGTCCCCGCCAATCCAGAACAATCCGGTTCGGGGCGTGAGGTTGAGCAACAGTTCAAGCCGGTCATAGGTGGCTTCTTCCGTTTCACAATCACGCAGCTCGGCATCGGTAATGGTGACTTTCTGGTACTCCAGCAATTCCTGTCGGCAGAGATTGAACTGCTCCACGTTGAATGTCCCGTAGGAAGGTTTTCCGTGTTCACCGGCAACCTCATGCTGCCAGCCCGAGGTGTCTTTGCCGCCATAAAACTCCAGCAGCTCAGATTCACGCTCGGCGGTCCAGAATGGATTGAGCCAAGAGGCCCAGCGGAATACCTTGAACTGTTCGGACATGGTCAGCCGGTAATAAGTCGTGTTTCGCAGGCCGTTGGGCGTGGAATAGATTTTCAGACAGCCGCCTGTTTTCAGGCATTGCCTGAGCGCCTTCCATGCACGCTCGGAAAGCCATGCACCTTCATCCACCCAGATCCGGCCCACATGAAGCGAGCGGAACGCATCGCCATAGGCACCGGCCGGTCGGAAATAGAGGACCGATCCATTGGTAAACTCCAGGCGGAAATACGGCTTCCGGTGAATCTTCGGCTTGCCGTATTTCGAGAGTGCAATGCTGTTCATCAAGTCTTCATTGTGATCCAGCTGATACTCGATTTCCTCGATGACCGTGTCGAGATGTCCCTGATGAGGAGCGGCAATCAATCCCTGTCCGCCGCGAGTCGTGAAGGCATAGTGCAGTGCATCCGTCGAAAGCACGATCGACTTGCCAACGTCACGGCCATCGAGGTGGATGATATTTTTATGGGAGCAGCGGAGGTCTTCCTTCTGATGGTCCCAATACGAGCGTGCCGAACCGTCCCGGTTGTAGAGATATGCTTGTCCCCATAAGACCGGGTCACGGAGTGTTTCGGCCAGCCTGCGCTCCTTATCAGAGACACCCATCAATTCATTCCTTTGCGGATGGCAATTCCAAGAACCGGTGAGATCAGCTCTGTGAGGATCTGCTGAACTGCCAATGTGTTCGTCCTGTTACTGACAGCTTCCTCGATATCCAGAATGGCCTGATCGAGTTCCTGCCATTCCACGTATTTCTGGTGAGCGGCTTCCATACGTTCGAATGCGTCGTCTATGCGGCCGGCCGCCAGCTCAGAGCCGATATCAACCAGCGCCTGACCGGCCTCCCGGATCGCTTCACTGTTTTGTTCGAGTATTTGTTTCATTGTTCACTGTCCTCCGGATTTGTGTTCGCCCAGCTATCCAGTGAATCAATGGCCTCCTGCAGCCGCAGGCCGATTCCTACCAGACGCTCCGCATCGGGGTGGTTGGATTCAACCAGAGCCTTGTTTGCCCCCCGGACATATTCCGGCGTGTAGCGGTTCAGGGTGGATGTTGCCGACTGAATCTGCTCAGGCGCCCTGTACGTGGCGCAGCCAGCAACCATACCGGCCAGCGTCAATGGGATTACCCATTCTAGTGCTTTCTTTAACATGTTGCGCTCCTTTGTTTTAGGGTTGTTGAATTAATGCAGAAACATCTCTGCAAACACTTGATTTTCAAGATGATATAAGCGTCATTGGACATGACGCGGGACGGTCCCGCAGAACCATAAACCGAAGCAGGAGACGCCCCATGAAACAGGTAAAAAACAGCGACGACGCCAGAACGGCCTACAAGAAGCGCCAGGACAACATTGCCGAGTACATCCAGCGGATTCAGAAGAAGCTGGCCGCAGATGCCGGGCAAACGAATATCAACTGGGCTCACGTCGGGTCGCTCGGCCATGTCGAAGAGCTGCTCCAGCAGATCGATGAGTTTCTGGGTTAAGCCACCGGCTTCACAAACAAAGGAGTCAATGCCATGACAGAGATGACCATTCATGAAACCACAGCCGCCTTCATCAACCATCTTCGGGAGAACGGCAAAAAAGAGCGGACGCTCTATACTTACCGGAAGGACCTCGATCTCATCGAGGGCTACTTCGGCAAAGAAAAAAAACTTCAGGAGCTGCGTATCACGCAGGTTGGAAAGTTCCTCGAATGCGATGCGCTGCTGAAACTCGGAAACGGCAATGCCCGGGCCGAAAGGACCGTTGCCAAGACTATCCGCGTATTCCGGATGATGCTGGTCTGGGCCAAGGATACCGGACTTATCGATGAACTCCCGCTGCCAAAGAGCACCCCGATGGGACACAGCAAGCAGGCGGAGGTGACTGATGCCGAACAGCAGTGATCGACTGGAAGCGGCCATAGAGCGGTTCTGTGCCCACCTGTCGGCCGAAAACAAAGCGGCCGGGACTGTGACCGCATACCGGCGGGATCTGCGACTGGTGGCCTGTGTGGCCGAATCCTTCCAGCCCGGTCTCTGCTGCCAAGATGTGACTCCCGATCTACTTGACCGGGTTTTATCCTCGCCAGAAGTTTTGACCACAGACACGGGAGCACGGTCACCGGCATCGGTGCATCGGTTGAAGGCGGCGGTCCGCTCATTCTTCACATGGACAACCGATGCCGGGCTTACATCTGAAAACCCGGCTCGGTCGGTTCGCATGAAAAGACTGGCACAGAAGCCGCCGGTGTTTCTTACGGCTTCAGAAAAGAAGGCATCGCTGAAAGAGGTAAAAGGCCGCACGGGTTTTGCTGGAATGCGGGACCGGGTCATGATCGAAGTCCTGCTCGGCACCGGCATCCGTATCGGTGAGCTCGAGGCGCTGGACACGGACGATATCGACCTCGATGCAAAGCATCTGAGAGTCAGAGCCAAAGGGAATGTGGTGCAGGTCAAGTTCATAAAAACCGACCTCCGCATCCTGCTGAAAAGATATTTGAAAGAACGATCCCGGCAAAGCACAGCGCCATGCAGCGCACTGTTTCTGTCCAATAGAGAAACACGTCTTTGCCAGAGGCAGATAGCCAACCGAATAGCCTTGTGGCTAAGGAAGGCCGGAATTGAAAAGAACCTGACTCCGCATGGGCTAAGGCATACGTTTGCGACCCACCTTTACGGAGCCACCAGTGACCTGCTTGTCGTGCAGAGGGCGCTGGGGCACCGGGATATTTCAACGACTCAGATTTACACCCACCTTGTCGATGGCCAGCTCGAGGATGCGCTCGAACGGCTTTGACCGCATCCTTGACCTGAACATTCGGAGCGGCTCCTGCTGCTCCTTTCTCGTTCCCGGGCCGCATATTCAAATTGCGGCATATGCCGTTATGCGCGAACAAGGCCATACAGGCCACTTTGGGATTTATGGCGTTATGTGCGCATAAGCCAATAAAGTTGATTTTCTTGTGTATGGTCTTATGCGCATAGGATTGGAGGGAGTTGCTATGTTTATTCACATCTGCCTCCCGGGAAATTCTGATTAAGAAAAGTTTCCTCCGCTAATTGTTCAACCTGCAGTGAGAGGTCGGTAACGGCTTCGGCCAGCACAAAATTCTTTCTGAATTGTTCACCGTTAATCCTGATGACATGCCAACCGGCTTTTTTAAGGGCAGCATCTTTACGGGCGTCGCGATTCTGGCGTGTCTTTCCGGAGTGGGTAAAGGTGTTGTCGATTTCAACTGCGATGCGGCAGGCACTGCATGTCTGGCGTTCAACAATGACCAAGGGGATATCGACCTCAAAGCGGTCAAGGATGTGCTGAAGGTGATCGCCGATAATGACGTCCCACTTCACATCGAGTACCAGCAATGCCTCGCGAAGCAGGTAGCGGACTTTATGTTCCGCTTTTGAACCAAGCAGGTATGTCCTTTTTCGACTCTGGCGTGACTTGGCCATTGAACCGGCCATCTTGCCCTGTTGCCATGACAGTGATTTACACTCCGCCCGTGTTCGCATTGGAACACCTGACTTCCTGACGAGGTTATAAACTGTTCGGTCAGAGGGGCAGAGTCCAAGCTGCTTCTGAAAAGCCCCGCACAGGTCAGGCACACTCATTTGAGCGTCAACGTACAGATCCTGCATGATTGCATTGAGCGGCTTCTTGAATACCGCAACCAGAAAGAATTCAAACTTATGGAATTCAATCCCATCCAGAACAAATGAGCGGCTAACTTGCCGACACCGATCCTTGATATCGGGAATCAGTTTATTCGTGGAACATGCCTTATCTGAAATTTCTGTCATCGTGAGCCTTCATAACTGCCTAATCCTTCGCGCTCTTTCTTTTCGAGGCTCTGGTGTTATCTGAACTTTTTTTCGGCTTTTTCACGGAAGCGGTCTTCTGAGCGGCGGCTTCACTCACTTTTTCAAGAAGCGCGGAGGCCCATTCGGCAGGAGACGTCTGCGGACCTCTCGGCTCTTCACCCTCGTGGGCAATCTTGGTGGTCTTGAGATCCTTCATGTGGCAGCGGATCATCCGGTCGAGACTCTCGGCAGCCTGTGTGTTGCCTTCGATCTGTGCCCGGACCAGCTTCACCGAGTAGATGCCCACCAGCTCGACCTGAAGGAAGTCGCTGGATTTGTTGAACTGAAAGTCCTCGTGCAACTTTTCAATGATGCTGTCGAACATGACCTTTTCTTCCGGAGTCAGGCAGCGGTCGGCAAAGATGCCATGTTTGAGGGCCAGAAGGTTTCCTTCCTCAGCTCTCGCATTGTTCTTTGCCTGCTCATGGTCCGTCAGGCCCTCATTCCGGTGCCAGCGATCCAGATTCTGTTCGTCTTTTTTCGTGATGCCCAAAGCCATCTCCGGTTTATCAATTTCCGTTTCCAAAAGTCGGGGTTCGGGGCGGAAGGCAGATTTAGCCCGTTTTCCCGCACCTCAAGCCTTACTTACCGGAGGCGTCTTCAACCTGTCGGGCATTGGTTTCTTTTCTGTGGTCCGCGAGGATCTGATTGACCCGGCGACGTGTGATACCGGCGAGGCTGGCAATTTCATCGGTTTCGATTCCCCGACTTTTCAGGGCGATGACCAGCTGTCTGCGCTCCTTGTAAAAACTGCCCGGCGCTGGAATCCAAAGAATGCCGGAATGATACTTCTGGACCTCCTTGAGCAGCTCTCTCGGGAGGATGTGTTCGGCATTGGCGTATTTCTTAATGCTCATGGTTACTCTCCACTTTCTTCAACCACGGCTGCGGAACATCCGGGTTGTGAAACCTGAGCGTGCTGGGACGCGGTGCGTCCGGGCTGTGGATGATTTCGATATATCTTTCCGTCACGGCACCGATCTTCCGGTCACCGCCGACAAAGCAGACCAGCCCGTAATCCTGACCGCAGGGGAAGCTGTATCGTCCCTGATTCTGGTATAACCTGGCTTCAGGCCATTTCCGGGACATGGCTTCCTCCTTGATGGCATCAACTTTGGCCAATGCGTCGGAGCTGACTTGCTCTATACAATTCCAAGCTTCGTTTGGCGGATAAATCCAGTTGTTCTTGGGAGGTTCTGCAGGTTTCTCAGGTTTTGCCGGGATATGGCGGGGAGCCTGGTAATTTTGCGGGCTGAGTTGGCGGGATGCCTGCTGTAGAGAGTCCTTGCCGAATTTCTGGACCGCGTATTCCTGAAGCGGGTTGAACCTGCTTTTCAGGCTTTCCCATGTTGACTCGGGAAGTTTACCGGCTTTGAAAGCGGACTGGGCTGCCAGCATGCGGGACCGGAGCCATGCGAAATACTCCGGCTCGAGACGTCGATAGATTTTGCCGTTGTATTCAACATCGCTGGCAGACGTGACGGCCCACTCGAATTGTGCGGTCTCCAGATCGGTGGATACAAAAAGCTCGGGCTCCGGTGTGCAGGTGTCGTTTTCCGTTGGCTGCGGAGCTTGTTCGGAAGGCTCACACTCAGGGGAATCAAGATGCGTGAGCATGGTTTGTAAAAGGCTCATGGGTGACCTCCGGAAGTTCGGGTTTATTTTTCTTCCCGTTACTTACCGGAGCCGGAGCCTGAGTGTCGGATGGTAGAAAGCGTAGAAAGGGGTTTCTACGCCCAGAGACCTTTCTACACCCCCTTTCTACATTTCTTAACAGTAGTAATAGCAGTTAGTTATAGATATTTTTGTAGAAAGGTATAGAAATATTACTCACGCATAGCCCGTTTTTTTCAGGTATGGCTTCATCCCATGATTTGAAAAAAATGAACAGTAAGGGGGAGTAATCTCTGAAATCTTTCTACACTTTCTACGCCTACCACGTAACACCATAAATAACAGCGACTTGCGCTGCAGAAAGGTGCTCTCCGGACATTCTACATTGTAGAAAGGTCTTTCTACACCGACGGCCTTTGTAATGATTTTACCAGACAGATGCCGATTTATAATCGTTTTACCAGCAGAATAACAGTTTCGCCAGTCGGATGCCAATTTCTAAATATCGGCCACTTACTCGTAATCATTTTACCAGATAAAGGCCGTTTTGTAATTGTTTTATTGACAAACCGCCCCTTTCTAACTATATTACCAGCATGATAACAGTTTTACGAGGAGACCGCATGGACATAAACGTTTTGGAATCTCGCGCGGCAGGCTACGCGTATCTACTTGATATGATGGGGCTGACAGGCATGCCCCATTGGCATACCTCGTTTGTGTCCTCATCAGGAACTCACAGATCGAAAGTTCAGGATGGAACAATAGAGGATATCTACCCTATAAGGTACTGGCCCGGGGAAAAGGTCGGCGATCATCTTGAATTCGTGCTGAAATATGACGGGGTCAATCTGGGATTGCTGGCTCGAATCTTCGAGAAGGTTTCTCAGGATGAGCTTACCGAGTTCATCAAATCCAAACCTACCGGGAAGTATGCTCGGAGGATCTGGTTTTTCTATGAGTTTTTGACCGGGAAGCAACTACCTGTTGATGACCTGACTTCCGGCAATTATGTCGATGCATTGGAGGCCAAAGATTATTACACTGTTCAGAACGGAGAAAAATCTTCACGTCACCGCATTGTAAACAATCTCCTTGGTCCCAAATCGTTTTGCCCTGTCGTAAGACGAACCGAAAAGCTTGCCAAACTGGATTCATCCGACTTGCGCAAAAGGTGTGAGGATATCGTCACCGCATATCCACCGGAACTGCTTCGCCGGGCGCTGAGCTACCTGTACAACAAGGAAACGAAGTCATCTTTTGAAATTGAGCACATAAAGCCCAACGCCTCCCGAACTGAGAAATTTATCACATCACTGGAGCTTGCCGAAAAAGAAGACTTCTGTGAAAAGGAAAGGCTGATAGAGCTTCAAAACCGAATTGTCGATCCGCGTTTCAAAGACAGTGACTATCGGGTGAGCCAGAATTATGTCGGCCAGACGGTTGCCTATCAAAAGGAGATCATACATTTCATTTGTCCAAAACCTGATGATCTGCAAAGCCTCATGGAGGGATTGATCGACTCCCATAAGCGGATGAAAGCAGGAAATGTATCCCCGGTCATTCATGCGGCGACCATCGCCTATGGCTTTGTATTCCTGCATCCATTTGAAGATGGAAACGGGCGAATTCATCGTTTTCTGATACACAACATCCTGTCGCTGCAGGAACTGGTGCCACGCGGACTCATGTTCCCGGTTTCAGCTGTCATGCTCAAAAATCCGGCGGACTATGATGCATCGCTGGAAGCTTTCTCCAGACCCTTGTTGCAACTCATCGATTATCGGCTGGATGAAATGGGGCAAATGACCGTCGAGAATGCAACCGCATGCTGGTATCAGTATATGGATATGACAGCTCAGTCAGAAGCCTTGTACGAGTTTGTGACCAAAACGATCGAAGAAGAACTCGTTGAAGAGCTCAGCTTTCTGGCCAACTATGACAATACCAAGAAGGCGATACAGGACATCATTGATATGCCTGACCGCCTGATCGACTTGTTCATCCAGTTATGCCTGCAGAATAACGGCAGCCTTTCCGCAAGGAAGAGATCCGCTCACTTTGACTTCCTGACCGATGAAGAATTGTCGGCCATGGAACAGGCAGTGAAAGACGGCTATAACCGACCCGAATAATCACTCGACTGATTGGATGGTGTAGAGTTTGGTTCCGTACCGTTTCTGGCTGATGACAACATCGAATCCTGCCTCGCGGATGGTTTCAAGGTCGTTGGCAAAACGCTGGGCAAACTGCCTCGATGAATCCATTTCAAAGCGCAAACCGAAATCTCTTGCCACGCGTTTGAGTGCCACGAAAAGCTCCCGGGACAATGCCTCCTTGAGGCAGCCGTTTTCTTCAAGCTGGACCTGATAGCGGGCAACAAACTCCTGAATGTAATCCACCCGGCGATCGTTGTACATGTCTTTCCGGTCGGCCTCCACGGCGGTTCGCCATGCCTTGAACAATGTCGAGAGCGCCGTTGCGGTGTGATTAGAATCCCGGGCGGTCTCACGACTGGTCTGGTTGATGGTCTGGATCTGCTGTTTGAAAGCCGGTGCCAGAGTCGACATTCCCTGTTCGATCTGATCCTGAGGCGATCCGGCCAACAGCATCAGATACATCAGGCTGAGATATTCGTTACAGCGCCGTTTGTCATGGTTGCCGAGGGCCTCGTGCAGCAGCTTCATCGCCTGTGTCCGCATCCCGTCTTTCATCATGGCCAGCACCTCGCTGGTCCGTTTCATCAGGGCGGAAATGATCAGGTCCCGGTTGCGCTGCAGGGCTGCAATAACATCCGACTCGATGAAGCAGTCGTTCCCCTGATTACCGATATCGAAATTGATCACAAAGCTGCGGGACTTGATTTCGGACAGCTCTCCGCACAACGGTTCGATGCCGGTGGTATTCAGCAGACATTTGGTCCGCTCGGTCACGGTTTCGCTGTCGGTGCCGCTCTTGCGTTTCTCTTTGGCAATGCCGGTGATGCTGGTCAGCATGAACGTGGTCAGATCCTCGGTCATCTGCTTGACCTCGATGTTGTCGAGGACAATAAGCGGATTCTGAGAACCATCGGTATAGTTGGCAGCATCGGTGGCTTTCTTGTGCTGGGGCTCCCCGTAAAGCAGCGCCGAAATCAGTTTGCTGGCGGTGGTCTTACCCGAACCGGCCGATCCTTCAAAACGGGTCATGGGCCGGGTTCCGGAAAAATCGATCAGCAGAAAACAGGTCAGCCAGGACAGAATCAGAAAGCGGTCCCCCTGTGAGCAGGTCATATTGTTGATCAGAAGATCGACCAACAGTTTGTCGGCTTCCTCCGGCGAGGCATCCACCAGAAACTTCAAAGGCTTCATCTTGCGGGAACCGTCGAGGATAATCCCATCGACATTCCCGCCGTTCTTCAGAATCTCAATGCCATCGGGAGTGATCCGGGCAATTTCATGGTCCTGATTGTTCAGGTTGAAGTAGACCGTGAAATTGGAAATGTCAGAATGGAGCCACGAGAAATGGTCGCGCACCTGACCGCGAATCATCGCCAGACTGGGCAATACCTCGAAAAAGGTACGATCACCATTGGACGTCGGCACCATACCGGTGTGTTCGTAGAGCATGGCCGCGTACTGTCTTTTGCGTCCGCGATCAGGCGAATCCATCCAGTAGATGGAGTTGTCGAAATACATAAACGGCTCACCGGTCTGGGTGTGAAAGAGCTGGGCTCCGTTGGCGGTAAACCAATCATAGGCCGCTTCAGCTGCGGCGGTGTAATCCGGAGCACCGTTTTCGAGCTCCGTATCGATCAGCACCTCATCGACCCGGGCGCGACAGGAACCGGGCGGTGATCCGCTCAGGCGTTTGGCTTTCTTCTTTTCTTTCTTGGCATTGCCCCGTCGGTTCTGCTGAACAGAGCGTACCTGTTCCTTGAGGGTCGCCAATGGAACCGCTTTACCCAGCCGTTCCTGAACCAGTTTCAGCAGACGGCTTTGCTCCAACGGGGAATGAGCCGAAATTTCGGCCAGAACCGGCTCGAGCTGGCGGTTTCTCTCTTCCTCCGGGGCATCCTCGGGCAGACTTTGAATGCCGAACTCCACCGGCGTACAGACCGCAGAAAGCAGCCCCTCAAATTCAGTCGTACCATTGCCGGATGCAAAGAAGTCGTTCACATCGATCTTGGCGTTGGCCAGCAAGGTTTCGGCCTCCCGGATATCCTCGGCAGAATGGCCTTCGAGTAATTTGGCCAGCTCCCAGGGACCGACGGCCGCCGTCAGGTTGAACCGCTCCTGCAGTTCCTGACGCGCCTGCTGCTGAGGTTCATTCAGAGGAATGGTAACCAGCTTTGTATCAATCTTGTGTTCGGCCAGCGTGCGAGCAGTCTGTAAGGCTCCCTTGAGTCCGGCCTCCGATATTTCATTGTCCTGACAGATATAAACGGTCTTGAGACCGCGCATCTTCGGAACCAAACGTTCCCAGTCTGCGGCTCTGATTCTTACCGTTACTGGAGAGAGCGCGGGAAATCCCTGCTGCATCAGAGCGATGCAATCTGTCACGCCTTCGGTAATGATGATGTGATCGGGCTTGCCCAGCAGGCAGTCCTCATTGAACAGCACCGCATTGTTGATGAAGCGGGCGACATAAGGACGCTGATGTTCATCGTGAACCGGAAGCTTCTTGTACTTTCCCTGTTCCCAGTTCACGTCCGGTGTCCACGGTGTCTTGCGGCCGATCATGAACACGACACGGCCACGGCTCCAGTATGGAAAGATGATGCGCTTCTCGAAAAACGGATTCAATCCATCCTGACTGGTCGGGCGAAAGGCACCTGTAGCGGAAAGTTCCCGTTTGCTGAAGCCATGTTCGCCAGAACGTAGGGCTGAAATGACGCCGGATTCATTGTCTGCAAAACCGATCAGCAGGTCATCGATGGTCTCATCACTGATGGCGTACTTTTCCTTCAGCCAGGTCAGCGCTTCCTGATTTTCCTTGAGCCGTTGGTGATAGTAGCGGGCCAACTCGGTCAGGGCATCTTTGACCCGGATCTCGAACGATCGATCATTTTCCGTCTGCTCCAAGCGTTCCTGCGTGAGGCCGTAACGCGACAACGGCGGCATCCCGGCTTTTCCAGCAAGAAAATCACGGGCCTGTCTATGGCTATCGGGCATGGGACCGGATTGACCGGCCGTAACCGTTCCTGATTGAACAAACTCGACGAGCTGGAGGACATCTCCGCCCACACCGCAGCCGAAACAATACCAGCCCTGTTTGTCGAGCATCACATGAAGCGAGCGTCGGGACTGGCTCTGATGGTGCGGACAATCACACTGAAGCCGCTGCCGGGATTCCTGTGTAATCCTTCCGGCCAGAAGATCCCTTGCCACATCTCCGATATCGAGCTCGGTTATCAGGCGGTAGTATTCTCTGACATTATCTGAACCGCCCATGTTCATAATGCCCCCGCACAAGCTGACTGCTCTTCAGGGCAATTCACATTGTTCAACAGAATGGAAAGAAAGGTCTTGCGGTCATCCACCTGACATTTCTTGGCGCAATTGCGGATGCCCCAGCGGTCGCCCAACACAATCGCGGTCTTGCGGGCACGGGTCACACCGGTGTACAGCAGGTTGCGATGATGCATGAAGGAATGCGCCTTGTAGACCACAACGACAGCGCAGGGAAATTCCGATCCCTGGGTTTTGTGAATCGTCAGTGCATAGGCCAGCTGGATGTCCTGAAGGTTCGGCGAACCTTTTTCAATCTCAACCGCCACACCCTCGAAATCAATCAGCAGCGTGCCGTTTGGCAGCACATCGACCACATGACCGATGGCTCCGTTCATCACATTCAGGTCATAGTTGTTGCGGGTCTGAATGACCTTGTCGTGTTGCAGAAATGGTGACCGGCGGCCCGGTTGCGTTTCTGGGACATTCACGTTCCAGAGGCGTTTCTGGATAAGCCGCTGCAAATCTTCATTGAGTGATTTGGTTCCCAACGGCCCCTTGTGCGTCGGGGTTAACACCTGCACATCTTTGATCAGATCAAACCCAAGGACATCGAGTCGTTTTTCAAAAAGGTCCAGCAGGAAGTTTCGGGCGGCACCCGGATCGGTGAACTGGTCCGCCAGATACCAATCCCGGCAGCACTGTGTACTTGCATCACTAGTCTTTCTGACTTTACCTTTGAGAATTGCGGTGCTGTTTTCCTTCAACACACCGGCCTGCCTGACCACCTTATCCAGAATGACCGTGGGGATGGCATTGGAGTGAATCAAATCCCGAAGGATATTTCCCGGCCCGACCGGCGGCAGTTGGTTATGGTCACCCACAATGACAATGGTTGTTCTGGCAAAGTCCACCGCATTGAAAAGGTGCCAAGCCAGAGGAACATCCACCATCGAAAATTCATCGATGATCAGAACGTCGGTATCGATTGGATTGTTGCTGTCCTTTGAAAAGGATTTTCCGTCATAGCCAAGCAGTCGATGGATTGTGGTTCCGGTGCGACCGCTCACTTCCTCGAGCCTCTTTGCCGCTTTGCCTGTCGGGGCGGAAAGAACCACCTCCAGATCACACTCTTCACATACCGCGTTGATGACCGATACGGTGTAGCTCTTACCCGATCCGGCTCCACCGGATATAAGGCTGATGGAGTGCTGCAAAGCGGAGTGAACCGCTTCGAGCTGCTTTTCATTGAACGTTTCCGCCTGACGTAGAATCAGCTTCTGAAGGTTGCGGGTGGATTTGAAATGAGGATTTTCCTCAGCCGCTTTGGTAAAAATGGCTGCGATGTCCTGTTCCATTTTCAGGATATCGGAAAGCGCCACCAGAAAGCGTCCTGCATGAGATTCACAGGAGAGCAGTCTTTCGCTGATCAGGTTGTCCAGCGAGGCTTCGATCCGGATGCGGCTGTCCAGATTATCCATCACCAGCAGCAGGTTGGCCTGATCAACAAGGTCCTCGTATTCGACCCAGCAGTTTCCCTGATCCAGCGCCTCGTGCACGCAGTACTGAATACCGGCACGGATTCTTGGCGTGTGATCCTTGGTCGTGCCCAGCTTGCGGGCAATCTTGTCGACTTTCTTGAAGCCGAATCCCCGCAGTTCCCGGATGAGGATGTAAGGATCGGTTTTTAGGATCTCCAGACAGTTGCCGCCCAGCTTATCGACCAGCGTGGTCACCTGATGGTGGGTTAAACTAAAGGCGGAAAGCCATGCCAGCACGGCATTGACGCTGCGGTTTTTGCACCATTCATCCTTCAGACGATTGGCGGCATCGAGGGAAATTCTGGCTTTTGATGCGACGAGCTCCGGGGATTCAATCAGAGTCTCCCCGAATGAATCGCCGAACTCTTCGACAATAAGGCGGGCTTTGGCAGGACCAATCCCTTTGATGTCAGGGTGATTGGCCAGATAGTGAATCAATCCTTCAGGGTTCAGATCAAGATCGTGCTCCATGGCATCGACCTTGAACTGACGACCATATTTCGGATGGGTGGCCCACGCCCCCAAAAGGACCACGGGCTGGTTTTCACGGGCAAACAGATTTCCGGCAAACTGAATTTCATCTCCTGAGGAGGTGAGTAAACGGCCTGCGGAAAACTTTGGCCCGGCATAATAAACTCTCTCTATTCTTCTCCGGAGTTTTGCCGGGGAGTTTGTTTTTCTTGGCATTGAGCGAACCTCCGGTGAAAGCGCATTAAAAACTCTTCAACAAACCGGCAGGCTGCCTGGCGGTCTGAACAGAAATAAACGGGCACATCGAAGTCGATGATGATGGAGGCAATGGTTCCTATGAGGGCGTTTGGATGGGCGTCGCTCTGGTAGCAGGCCCCGAGAATATCCCGGTAATTGGCCTCAACGACGACACAGGCCGCGTCATAATGCCGGAGCTTTTCCAGCTCCTTGTGAAAACGCTTTCGGCCTCGAATGACAGTGGAAACAAAATCCGCCATGGACTTCCTTTCCACCGCCACCCGGGTCTCGAATCCTTCGATGGAGTAATCTCCCGCCGGGAGGGCCTTGCGGACTGATGCGACTGATTCTGAATCAAATCCGTAAGGCTCCTGCTCCCGGGTATCAACGACAACGGTAACCATGCCCATCCTCAAAACGGAATCATGTCGTCTACATCGTGACCGGCCGACGGTGCTGCGGCGTCTTCACCCGAAAGCACAATCCGGCGGTTGAAGTAGATGTTCTCGAATTCGTTTTTCGTGCGCTTGGTCACCTCAAGCCCGACATCCAGAAGGGTTTCCAGTTTGCCCGGGAGGTCGGAGAGCTTGTCCATCTGCAGGCCGCAGGTATAGAGATCCTGCTTGAGCCACTTCACATTGTCTTTGCTGGCAATGACGTTGTTTCTCCAAAGCAGCCGACCTTTGTGTGTGGGTCCCAGAATCTTCAGCGCCCACTTGAGCATGGGATTGCCGGAAGTTTCCGAGCGGGTCAGTTCCACACGATCGACCTTGACCTGATATTTCCCGTCGGGAACAGCTTCAAAGTCCTTTTCTTCAACATCCGCAGAAACGAAATCATCGTCGAACTGCGCGAGGTCCATGGTGTCATCGTTATTCCAACTCATTGTCATTACTCCTTAGTTTGAGGTTTAGCCGTTGTGGTTGGCTCCGACTTAGTCCGGGCGGCACTCACCGCTGAACCGGTAGCCGTTTGATTGAAAGCTTTCAGGAAGGTCGGGAAATCCAGAGGGATCATCTCCGGAAGTCGGCCGGTACGGTCTCCGGCGTCGTAATTGGGGCTCGGCTTGGTGCGCATCACCCGCTGATACATGGGCTTGCCGTCATCACCGGTTTTCATGTCCAGATCACAGAACAGGATCAGGTCCACCAGACCGGTGACCAGCTTGCGGGCCTTGTCCGGCAGGGTCGGAACAATACGTGTGTGTTTCCCGGTGCGCGTTTCGATGTCACGCTCGTGGGAATGGGAAATGAGGATCAGGCCGGCAGAAACGCCAGTTTGTTGAGAACGCGCTGAAACTCATTGTTGATGAGGGCATAACCTTTGCCGTAGCCAAGGTCGGACTCATGCTCGATCTTGAACTTCTTGCAGACATAATCCGCACACATGCGATAGGCGTTATCCACCGTATCGATGACGATGGGCTTGAAGTCGTGTTTGCCTTCTGCAATCTCGGCACACGCCTGCAGAAGATCGTCCCAGCAGGTAATGGGCGCTTCGAACACTTCGAGGGCATTCAGGCCCGGTTCCGTGGCGAGAAACAGGGCGTTTTCCGCGTGGGAGCACCAAGTGCTCTTGCCAATTTTGCTTGGACCGTAAACCAGTGCGGTCAGGTCGTTCAGATTTGCTTTCGGCTTGGTTTTGCTTTTCGGAAGCATGATTTATCTCCTTGTATGGTTTGGGTTAAAAAACAGGGGCAGCATCTTCACTTGCTCCATCCCGCAGCTCTTCGTGCGGGAGCACCCGTTGGTAATGGTTTTCAATGACGTTGGGGTTCTCACCGCTTCGGCACAGCGGGAAGTAAGGACAGGCGCGTCCATACTGAAAACAGAAGGCCGTATTGCGGTAGAAGGTGTTGCGGCGGCGGGCATCCAGCATCGCTTTGGATAGTTCCCAAAGCTCACTGCGCAGCTCGTCGAATTGATCGCGGGAGATGTAGAGCACCTCCCGGTGAAACATGCCGGGTTCGAGGTATTTGTCTTTGAGTCGTTGCTGAAAGGCATCATCCTGCTCGGGCATCTTGCGCTTGGCGCTGCTCTTGCCGGTTTTGGATTTGGCGATCAGCTCGGCACGGCGGGCTTCAAACTCAGCTTCCGTTTCGCCTTTGCTCTGGCGCAGTTTGGCTTTGACCAGCACGTTGTAGATGATGCCGGAAATACGGATGCCGAGGGTCTGTTCCAGATACCACGCATAAATGATGATCTGAAAATCAGTCCAAAGCCGTTCCAGATAACCGGCATCGATTTGTGAGGCGGTCTTGTGCTCGAGCAGGAAGTATTGACCATCCTGTTTGACCAGACCGTCGACCTTGCCTGCCAGCACGAAACTTCTCGATGCGGCGTTGGTATCCGGATTGACGATGGGGCCTTCGAATGTCTTCTCCAGAGCGACCACGTCAAAGTCCTCGACGGGATACTGCTCCGTGTATGAACTCATCATGGCGGTGGCCAGATGCCAGTCCGCGAGCTGATGATCATCCTGTGCCCGGTTGGCATAGACTTGATCGATATGTTCGAGAACCTTTTCGAGCTCCCGCTGGCCATGCCATATTTCAAGGCAGTCGTGAATGACCGATCCGAAAGCCAGGTTGTGATCCCGCTCCAGAGGAACAAGGTCCCTCAGGTAGCGGTATTCACAAGCCTTGCGGCAATTACGGAAGAGCCGCCACATGGAATACGTGGTGGTCATCAGTTCGCTCATACCGCCACCTCCATTGCTGAAGGTGCCTTTGCATTGCAGGCGCATCCGCCACCGGCAGGCTCGCGGTCGATCATTACCGCTCGTTCGCCGTATTCCTTGGTGGCGAATCCGGTAAAGATGCTCGCCAGATCACCGCCGACCTTGGTCGCTGCGTCGATAAAGCAGGTGCGGTTTTGCTTATCCAGATTGAAGCGGGATTCCATCCGCACTCTGGAGTGTCCATACATGCTTTCCACAGCCAGCAACGCCAGCATGAAGGTATCTTCCAAGTCCTGAGCCGGGACCGACTGATCAAAGCGATACTTGTAAGTTTCCATTGTTAATCTCCTGTTGTTTCTCAGGTTTTCTGTTTACCGAGGCCCCGGTCGTCCGCTTCATGCGGCACGATGCTTACTTACCGGAACCCCGGGCGATGCGTCGGTAGATCAGAGGTATTCTTCCAATCCGCCATCCCGGAATGCGTCCCGCAGCTTGGTCAGTTTCCCGTAAAGGGTGCTGCGCGGAACGCCCATCTCCCTTGCGATTTCAGCCATGTTGCTCGACTGCAGTTTTTCGCAGAGGTCCTGCAAGTCTTCTGGCAGTGCGGCAATGACCCGTTCGAGATCGAAGCGGATGTCGTTCTGCCGTTGCTCGTTGGTATCCCGGCCGTGATGTCCCATCTGTCCATCACTGCAGACCTGCTCGATACGTTCGGAGGAATCGTTATCTCCGCCCGGAATGGGATCGTTGAGAGAGGCTGTGCATTTGCGCCAGTCACGGCATTGCGCGAAGCGGGCTTCCAGAATGGTTGAAATCCGCCGCTCAACGATGCGGGTCATGAAGGTTGTTTTCTTCCCTTTGGCTGAGTTGAAGTGTTTCATCCTGCCAAGCAGGTCGATCATCAGTTCCTGTTCGAGATCCTGCCGATCGTCTTCTGTCAGTCCTGCTTTACCCACCAGTTGCCTTGCTTTGTGCCGAATAAGATCTGCGGCATATCCATCGATGCCGTCATAGGAATTTCGATAAAACATTTGGTCCTCCTCGGAGCGAGGAGGAGCACCGCGTGGGTGTCGGCACGGGCCGGAAACAGAGGAAGGAGCTGATCCAACAAGCGGAGCGTCGCAGGTTCGCCTTTTCTGCCACCTGCCGTGCTGATAAACACACGGTCAGGTTTGGCTCGGCGACACCCACAACAGCCTCCGCCTTGCGTCCAGCTTGTTGTCGAAGTGTCTAAATTCTCAGTTTGTTATGCTGCCCGTTCCTCGATGCGGATCAGGGATGGCAGCCCATGCTTGATTTCAAGATGACGGATGATTCCATCACCCATGCCGGTGAGATGTTCGATAAGAGCGAGCACTTCCTGCTTCAGGGTGAAGTCATCCTTCTCGGATTCAGGCCGGGTTCCATTTTGGCCGCCCAGCTTGATTTCACGCTCGATAATGGTGTCTGCGGTGAATTCGGGATTACCGCCCACAACCGGTATGTTGGAAATGCGCCCGAAGTTGACTTGCTGCATCAGCTCGATGAGCTTTTGCTGGGGGGCGTTAAGATCTGATTTGTTGACTTGTTGCATTGCCAGTCTCCTGTTCTGAAGTTCTGGCACGTCCGGTGATCAACGTTGTGCTGACCAAAAAAACGCCGGATCGCGCCTCATTGGAGAAGGCGCGAGATCCGGCGTCGCAATGGCTACATATGGCGTAGCGGAAATTTTATTTAATTTTTTCTTCCCGGGCGGTCCCGGGTCACTCGTTGACTATTGGGTGGACTTCCCAAATGATCTCCTTTTCGGTTCGGTAGACCGGCTCGTTGCCGCACTTGATGGATTCTTTCAGGTGAGCAGCCAGCGGTTTATCGTATTTTTCCAGATACTGGATCGCCCGGTTTACGGCGTTCCGGAAGGCGTCACGGATGTTTTTTCGCTTGTCGTTCGATTTCCGAAGTTTCCCACCCAAGCCAACTGCCTCATTAATTGCGGCGGTGATCTTGGTCATTTCGTCTTCAAGTCGCTGAATTTCAGCCGTATTACCTGCGGAGCGGGCTTGCTCAATTTCTTGGAAAAGCTCGTGAGCCGTCTCCCGGTATTGCTCGACAGCCTTGCGGTCGGCAATAAACCCCGTATCACCGAGAGGAACCCCCTGAGTAACCTGAAAACCTTCATCAGTTTCATTGGAACTCAAGACCGTGTTGCAGCTATCAATAGCAAACCCGCAGACGATCTCGTAGACCGAGGTTTCCTTGTTGGGCCTTGCAAGGAGGAAGTTGATGTATTCAGCTCCTTTATCGACACCTGTCACGAGTACCTCGGCGTTGCCGTTAAAGCGTGCTGCCCAGACGCCCCCGCGCTTCCTGAAGTAATTGTCCGGCTGTTTTTGCTCGACTGGAATGGCGGGGACGGAGAGCACCGATCCCGATTCATAGACCGTCCGAAGTAAACAGTCTCCCGGCAAGATGCGCTGGCGGATGGCGGATATATTGCGGCAAACCATGGTGTCTATCGCATTGCACACTTCTTCAGCATGACGCTTGTAGAGGTCATAAACTTTTTGAGCTACACCAGCAGGATTTCCATCTAAATAACGGAAGACCCTGCTGACTTCACTGTATCGGGCAATAAACTGGCCAATATCATCTTGCCCACGAACTTGATTTGCCCGCTCCAAATACGCTGCTGCCATAATCTTATCTTCATCTTTGCTTCTTCCTTGTGTGAAGATATCAGCCTTATAAGCTTCCACAGCATCGGCTGCAACCATTGCAATCCGTCGGTCAATACACTGTGAACAAGTACCACAATGGGTATGACTGTTGGTCATTTCCCATGTATGAGTGCAAGTTGTCGAGGTTGGGAGCATTTCTTGACAACCGGCATTGGTAATCACCTTGATAATATCCGCTTTAGTTTTCCATATATATGGATTTTCGATAACAAACGGCTCTTCAGCTACCATGCTGATAATCTCTTGAAAGCCGCGTATTACCTTGGGGTGAATTGTTCTTGTTGCTCGACCGCCGACTACTTGAGCACATACTGGAAGATTTAAACTAATGACTCCATTTTCGTAAAATTTCACGCTTTTCAGGTTCAGCATCTTGGCAATTGTTGCACCAATAGATACATACAAGAAAGAGCGACTACGCTGAGTGTATTCGTAGTTCAGGCTTTTATTCTTATTAACACGAACGCCAATATGAAATGGTGCATTTTCCCCAGCTTTTTCGGCAATCATCTCCTCCAGCTTCCGATGACGCTTGTTGAGTTTAGGTGTCGACTTGTGTGTAACCAATACGGCCCGTCTCTTTTCATTCAGGACTTCATCAACAGCTCCCGCCAATGAATCAAGCCCTCCTGAAAACATCACTACTTGTTCAGGATATCCAAGAAAACGTCCGTCATCATTGAAGTCGAAGTAACCTTGAAACGCCGGTGCACCTACAGATGTGGTGAACTCAAAGTGATATTTATCATCAGATAAAAATCCGCGGGTCGAACTTAGGGCAGATTGGATATTTCCCCCCCTCCAAAAATCGGGATTTCTTACAGGGATTATAAAATGCAAGTTTCTCCGCCAGCCATGTTCAAAAGAATCAACATCATCTGCTCCCCTTGGAATGGCCTGATCCGCACTGTACACGTAGGTCGCAATTTCAAGCAGGTCTTGAAAAAGATCCGGTACATTTTTACTCATTGTTTTATGAATGTCTTCAATGCGTAAAGTGATCTTATCCGGACCATCTTCTCCCCAGAGGCGAAGACGCAAATCACGCTTTGAATCTTCTTCGATTCCGTTAATTGGTGCATTGCCACAAATAACATAGCGTTTATCCTGCATCGACTCGTGCTCCTTCCTTTAATTCGTCCTTCATTTTTTTTAGTGCGTAGGAGGCAAAGCCGTTTGTGGATTCCCGTGAAATATCACCGCCTTCTTCATACTTATGCTTAGAAAACCAATCAGCTGAGAACTGTTCAACTATCAGGGACGCTTCTTTGCAGTGCGTTTTTAAAGCTGCCTCAAACTGCCCCATTTCATTCATAGTGGCAAAGCGCTGCCCTTCACCAAGGTGCGTTGCCAGCGTCTTCGAAAGGAAATAATTCATGCTTTCATTTGTTAGCTTTGCAAAGAAAGATCGAGACAGCTCTCCAAACTCTCTCTTTTTTCCAAGTGATGCCAATGCCGCCTTAACGTCATCTGCCTCTGGAGTAAAGAGGGTGGGCAGCTTTGGTGAAATGTGCTCAACCAGAGCTCCAACCAATGCCCGCTGTGACATTTCACCCAAATCAGAATTACTGCCATTAGCTTCCAGTTTTTTATCCATGGCATCGGTGATAGCAGCAGCGATGTCAGGTAATGATGTATTCTCCGGCAAATTGACTCCTGCTGCTTGTAATTGTCTGTTGAAGTTTTCTGTGTCCTTTTTGCCTGCGATGGCAAGCTGAGTCATCAACCATACCGCCTCAGTAAAACCAGCGTCATTTAAAACGAACGAGAATGCTTTGTCTGCAGCTCGTATCGTTGCATTTGCAATTTGGGCCACGTCCGCACCTGCAGTGATCAGCCCGACCACTTCTTTCCATGCTTTTGATCTTGGGAGAGTGCCAAGTCTTACGTGACCCATTTGTAACTCCTATTTGCCTTTTAGATCAGTTCTGGGATTCCTGACCACAACGATACTTCTGGCTTTGCGATCCTCTCTCTGCAGGAACCCCTTCCTGACTAACTGATTTATCCTATCGTGAATGCTTGCATGACTAATTCCAAATTTATCACTCAGTTCCTTAATAGTGGGCGGATACCCTTTAACCGAAACGTATCGGCATATTTCATCAAGTGTTTCCTGTTGTAGCGGTGTAATGTCGCGTTCTTTTCTTCGGCCCATATGTATTCCTTGCTTAGTTGGAGACAAAGAGACGATTAATGGCATAAAAATATACGACCTTATATCCATCAGGTTAAGAAATCTTATAAATAAAACTTCCGACAGATTGAAGTCCTTCCCAGTAAGTAACCTCCGAAAGTTCCGAGGGTTCGCTTCGGACATGAGTTAGAAACCAGACAATTAGCCGGATGCCAGGCAGAGGCGGTTGTGGGTGCTGAAAAACGCGCATCCCAACCGCCTTTCGTTTTGGCACCCACAGCTTCCCACATCGGCACCGGCCCAACGGAGGCCCTTATGCTTGATGTGGAATTAGCACCCGAAAACCCTTATTCAAACCAGTTGACCGACGCCCAATTGCCGGATGCTGAAGGCATTAACCCGGAGCGGCGGCTGGATGCCATTGCGGCCATTCTGGCCATTGCCGCCCTCAGGAGTCGATATCGTAAGGCCAATAATGCCAATAACTTAAAGAATGTTGCAGATTCTGCCGGAACCTTCGGAGAAGGACTTGATTCTTCTGCCAGAAAGAGCGTCATTCATGACAACCGAGTCCTGTAATCGAATATAAGGAGTTGAAAATGAATGACTTAAAAAACAGAAAAACGGAGCCAACCAAGACCTCTGTGTTGAGGCAACTGGCAACGCTCCAGAGTATGAGCCTTGATCAGCTCAGAGAGAAATGGCTGGACCTTTATGGAACCGAACCACCCCAGTACAAGAAGCAGTTTTTGGTTAAACGGCTGGCGCACCGTATTCAGGAGCTCTTTTACGGCGGTCTGTCTGAACAGGCCATGTCCCACCTGAAGAAGGTTGCCGAGACCGATCCGGTGGCCACGGTCATCCGCAAGATCCCGGAGGAACGAAAATCACAGGAGGCCATCCTGCCCGGCACCCGGTTTGTCCGGATCTGGAACGACCAGCGCTATGAGGTGATCGCCCGGGATAGCGGCTTTGAGTACGACGGCCGCATCTTCCGGTCGCTGAGCGCCATAGCGAGGGAAATCACAGGCACCCGATGGAACGGCAAGATCTTTTTTGGCCTGAAGAACAGTCACAGAAAAAAGGAAGGTGGCCCGAATGCTTAACAATAACAACACTCAAAACGGCCAGCGCAAAACACTTCGCTGCGCCATCTATACCCGTAAAAGCCACGAGGAAGGTCTGGATCAGGAATTCAATTCACTCGATGCCCAGCGAGAGGCCGGAGAAGCCTACATCGAAAGTCAGAAGCTGCAGGGATGGAAAGCCATCCCTTATCGATACGATGACGGCGGCTTTTCCGGCGGCACCATGGAACGTCCGGCACTGCAGAGACTGCTGGCGGATATCGATGCCGGTAAAATCGATGTAATCGTCGTCTACAAGATCGACCGGTTATCCCGATCCCTGCTGGACTTCATGAAGATGATCGAACTCTTCAATGAAAAGGAAGTGAGCTTTGTATCCGTTACCCAGCACTTCAGCACCACCGACTCAACGGGCCGCATGTTTCTGGGAATCCTGATCACCTTTGCCCAGTACGAGCGGGAGGTCATCGGTGAGCGTATCCGTGACAAGGTTGCCGCAGCAAAACGCCGAGGAAAATACTGCGGCGGGCCTGCAGTACTTGGTTACGACGTGGACCGGGAAAACAAAAAGCTGCTGATCAACCAGAGCGAAGCCCCGCTGGTGAAACTCATCTTCAGGCGATACACTCAAGTGGGATCGGCAAAGAAAGTGGCGCAGGAACTCAACGAGCAAGGATACAAAACCAAATCATGGACCACCAAGAAAGGCAAGGAACGGATCGGTACCGAATGGAACACGGCTCAGGTCTACCGCCTTCTCAACAACAGGCTCTATATCGGAGAGATCGCCTACAAAGGTAAAAACTATCCGGCGGAGCATGATGCCCTGATTGATCAAAACACATGGGACAAGGTTCAGTCGCTCCTCTCGGAAAACAATCGAACCAAAATGAGCAAGGCCCGGGTGAAAATGGTCTCGCCCCTGAGCGGTGTGATCCGGCGCTGCCACTGCGACAGCGCTATGGGCATCACCTATACCAACAAAGGCGACCGCCGCTACTCCTATTATATATGTGAAAAGGATACCAAACGCGCCGTCAGCCGGTGCCCATTGAAGCGGGTTCCTGCCGGAGACATCGAGTCGGTGGTACTCGATCAGTTGGGAGCGGTTTTCAGAACGCCAACTTTGGTAGCCAAGACCTACTTCGCCGCCAGAGAGATCGAGGCCGAAGAGCGTGAACGCCTGCAGGTTCAGAAAAAGGAACTCGAAGAATCCCTTCAAAGCGTCAGACAGGAAGCCCTGAAGCTGATGTCGCCCGATAACGATGATCCCGACCGGAACAGCCGACTGCCCTTGGTCAACCAGCAGGCCGTCGATTTGACCAAACAGCTCACCAACGTATCGGCCCGGTTGAAGGTGATCGATACGGAGCAGATTTCCGAGGGGGATGTATCCGAAGCCTTTCAGAGTGTTGAAACCTTCTGGGAGGATTTGTTTCCTCTCGAGCGCAACCGACTGATCCAGCTTCTGGTGGAAACCATCGAGATTCAGGAAACGGGAATCGACATGGAACTGAAAACCAACGGCCTCACAAACCTTGTCACCGAGCTGGCTGGTCTGGCTTGTGAAGTCAGGGAAAGGAGTAACAGCTGATGAAAAAGATCAAACCAACCACCAAACTTTCAGACAGCGGAAACCTGCACATCCATATCCCCATGTTCATCCGAAGAATGCGCGGCCGCAAAATGGTATTCACACCCGATACGCTGGACGGTGAAAACGAAGGTATGCCGGAAGCGGTTCAGACGGCCATTGTCCAGTCGCTGGCCAGAGCCTTTTCATGGGCGGACATCCTTGAGAGCGGCGAGATAAAGTCTATCAGCGAGCTGGCGAGGGATCTCGATGTGGACTCATCCTACGTCGCAAGAACCCTGAAACTGACCACACTCGCCCCGGACATTATCGAAGCCATCATTAACGGTGAAGGGCCCAGCGGATTATCTCTCTCAAAGCTGGTGAAAATATTCCCGCTCGACTGGAGTGAACAGCGAACCTTCTTTGGTTTCAGCTGATTGCTATCCCAATCCATCGTCCTCAACAGCCGACCTTTGTGTCGGCTGTTTTTATGCTGCATTATGAGAAATCCGAATAAATATCACTTCCCGAAACCTGCGAGAGACTTTTGGTTTGTGAAAGCGGGTGGTTTGACCCGACCATTTGAGGTCTTAACACAACCGCAAAACACCGTCATTTTGCTAAATGCTTAATCTGAAAGGATATCTGTAACCGGACGCGTGTCGGACCCTGTCCGAAGAAAACAGAGAATACCGCCCCAAACAGAGAATGAACGTGGGGAGAATAGAGAGAATCTGGTGGCTGGAGAGAGGTTCCGGAAAGATGTCAAAACGGCCGAAACCCTTTGAATACAAGGGGAAAAAGAAAACCCGCCTACCCAGAGAATCACTCTGGAGAGACGGGTTGTCTTTTTCAAAATGGTGGAGGCGGCGGGAATCGAACCCGCGTCCGCAAGCCCTCCGCCGTCGGCTCTACATGCTTATCCCAATCTATTGATTTAACCGCCGGCTACCCGATGGGCAGGGAAAACCGACGACGAGTCCCTAAGGATTTAACGGATCGGCCCGGGACCAGCTTCACCGCGATCTTGTGAGAGTCGACGCCTAAATCTGGGCGCACAAGCACGGCCCCAGTCAGACGGCACCCTACAGGGTATTAAGCTGCGAGTGCGTAGTTGTCGTCGTTGGCAACTATAAGGTTTGCAGCAGGATCTACGAGGACACTGCGCCTCGGCATGCACCTCAGGTTTTGCAACCCGCGTCGAAACCAGGTCGCCCCCAGTGGTGTTTCATAGAGATTGAGAGTCTACCGAGGGATAAGTTCCTTGTCACTGGAATAATTATTCTCGTCAGAGCACCGGGGAAAGAGTCTTCAGAGGAAAATGATTGGCTCTGTGGCTTGGACAAACCGCTTATTTACAGTGGTGCCTCACCCGCTCTTAAGGATGCGCTGCTTTTCCCGCTGCCAGTCACGGTCTTTCTCCACCGCCCGTTTGTCGTGTTGTTTCTTGCCTTTGGCGAGCCCGATCTCCAGCTTGGCGCGGCCACGCTTCCAATAGAGGGCCAGCGGGACGAGGGTAAACCCTTTGCGCTCCACCGCGCCTACCAGTTTGTCCAGTTCGTTGCGGTGGAGGAGCAGCTTACGGGTACGCAGAGGATCGGGGTGAATATGGGTGGAGGCGGTGGCGAGAGGTGAAATGTGCGCGCCAAACAACCATGCCTCTCCCTCTTTGATCAGCACATAGCTCTCTTTGAGCTGAGCGCGGCCGTCGCGTAGGCTTTTCACTTCCCAGCCTTCGAGTGCGATTCCCGCCTCGAATCGCTCCTCGATAAAGAAATCGTGCCGTGCCTTCTTATTGAGGGCGATGGTCGCGCTACCACCAGAGGGGTTGTTCTTTTTCTCAGCCACTCCGCTATTATAAAAAATTCGTTCGCCAGCGATATAACGCTGTTAGCAATAATAAAGCGGATTTCTGTAGGAATCGGAGTGGCGGGGAATCGAGGTAAGTGCCAGCTGTACGACGTAATGCTTTGGTGCCGTACACCACGGAACAGATGTTTCTGTTGGTCAATGATGTCGAGTCTTACCCCCAGTTTTTGCCCTGGTGCGAGAGCTGTCGGATACTGAGCCATCAAGGAGACGAGATTCGTGCAAGCCTGGACCTGGTGCGTGGTAAGGTACGCAAAACCTTCACCACCTCCAATCGGGTGCAACACGGTAAAATGATCGAAATTCGCCTGGTGGAGGGTCCTTTTCGGTTGCTGGAGGGATTCTGGCGGTTCGATTCGCTGGCGGAACGGCGCACGAGGGTCTCCTTGGATTTGGAGTTCGAGTTTTCCAACCGCTTGGTCCATTTCGCTTTCGGACCGGTGTTTCACCAGATCGCCAATTCATTGGTGGATGCATTTACTAAGAGGGCACACGAAGTATATGGCCGAGTCCGAAACGATAAAGGTTGAGGTGGTCTACGCCTCGCCCGAAAACCAACTGGTGCTTCCGGTTGCCGTGGAATCGGGCGCAACGGTGCGCGACGCCATCGAGGTTTCAGGGCTTCCTGCGCGCGTCCCGGATTTTGATCTGGAGACCAACAAAGTGGGCATCTATGGCAAGGTCAGCAAGCTGGATCACGAGCTACGTGATGGTGATCGAATCGAGGTTTACCGCCCTTTAATCGCGGACCCGAAAGCCGCGAAAAAGAAAAAGGCCGCTAAGAAAGAGTAACTAGCGCGACAACGAGGGTCACTGTTTCGCGGTGTCTGGATAGCGCTGGAATCGACTTACGCGACCCCCCTCGAAATAGACCGTCAGACGTTCCAATTGGGTCTCACCGCGACCCGGTTTCAGGTAGTAGATGTAGTCCCACTCGTCGGCGTGGAAGGGATCCTTCACCGCTGGGCTGCCGAGGAGAAAAACCACCTGTTTCTTGTCGAGGGCTGTCTTCAACTTAGCCAGTGCATCGGCTTCTATTACGTTGCCCTGTTGAACATCGATCTTATGTACCCATGATTCGCACCCCGATAGGGCGAGGGCGAACAGAATGGCTGCGACGCTGGAAGGGGTAGTGATTTTCATTTAATGTTGCCTATGCGGGGTGGAACTCAGGGGCTGGATGATAACGAAATACCCCTTGGTTATCGAGAGAGGACGAGACTTTGGAAGTGGAAGACATTCGCAATGCAGGGCTGAAGGTAACTCAACCTCGGATGCGCATCCTCGAGATGTTTGAGAATAGCCTCATGCGGCACATGGGAGCCGAGGAGATATACCGCAAGTTATTGGAGGATGGTCAGGATATCGGTCTGGCCACGGTCTATCGGGTTCTCACCCAGTTTGAATCTGCCGGCCTTTTGACCCGCCACCATTTCGAGAGCGGCCATGCGGTCTACGAGCTGTCCGAGCAGCAGCACCACGATCACATTGTCTGTGTCCGCTGCGGTAAGGTGGACGAATTTCGCAACGAAGAGATCGAAGCCTTGCAGAACAGCATCGCAGACCGGGCCGGTTACAAAATGACCGACCATGTACTCCATATATATGGTGTTTGCGCTTCGTGTCAGGAGGAGTGAAGCCGGTCAGCGCCTTAAGCCTCTTGGGCGCGCTCCATCATTTCGCGAGCGTGAGCTTCGGTTTGCGCGGTAATTTCGTTTCCTCCCAGCATTCGCGCTAGTTCGCCAATCCGGTCGGCATCAACGAGCGGGGAGATAGCCGCGGTAGTGGTTCCCTCTTGACTGAGTTTGCTCACCGCCAGGTGGTGGTGGCCCTGTGCGGCAACCTGAGGAAGATGAGTGACGCAGAGTACCTGACGGCTCTCGCCCAATTGCCGCAACAGGTGGCCCACCGTTTCGGCGACTCCTCCCCCGATGCCTACGTCAACTTCGTCGAATATGAGTGTGGGAATCTGCGCATTTCCGGTTGTAACCACTTGAATGGCAAGACTTATTCGCGAGAGCTCGCCGCCCGAGGCGACCTTGTTGAGCTGGCGTAGCGGCTGACCGGGGTTGGCGCTGACGAGGAACTCTACGTGATCCCAGCCCGTGGCGAGCGGTTTTTCATCCGCCAGCGCTTCCAGCGAGAGATCGAATTGCCCGCCTTCCATGGCGAGGCTCTGCATCCGCTCCGTTACCGCTGCGGAGAGTAGTTTGGCAGCCGATCGCCGGCTTTCTCGAAGCGACAGAGCCAGCTCCCGATACGCTGTCTCCGCCTGCTTCAACTCGCCTCCGATCCGCTCCAGGCGGTTGTTTTCCGTCTCCAAGGAGCGCCACTCTCCACGCAGATTTTCCAGCAGCCCGGGTAACTCTTCGGGGGCGACACGGTGTTTCCACGATAGGTCCTGGATGATCCCGATCCGCTGATCCAGCCACTGCAACCGCTGGGGGTCCATCTCCAGCGCATCGACCGCATCACGTATTGCGCGTACGGCCTCCTGGATCTGAATCGAGCAGCTTCCCAACAATTCGCTCGCCTCGTCGATGCGACTATCCAGGGCGGTGAAAGGCTCCAGCGAGGCCTGGGTCTGTGCCAGGGAGGTGGCGATATTCTGGTCGTCCGCTTCGTAGAGCGCTAACCTTGCCTGTTCGCAGGCGGCGAGGAGCTGTTCTGCGTTGGCCAAGCGGGCGTGCTCCGCTTCGATGTCGGGTAGTTCACCGGGTGCGAGGGCAAGCGCTTCGAGCTCTTCGATCTGATAAGCCAGCAATTCGCGACGTTCGCTTCTCTCCTGTTGGGAGCGATGGAGTTGCTGATAGTCTTGCTGGAGTCGCCTCCACCGATCCGCTGCTTCGCTGAGCGAGCGGCAGAGGGTGTGGTGACCTCCGTAGCTATCCAGTAGCGCTCGCTGCGCGGCGCGGTGGAGAAGGGACTGATGCTCGTGTTGTCCGTGAATGTCGACGAGCAGATCGCCGAGTACTTTGAGCTGCTGCAGTGTCACAGGGCGACCGTTGATCCACGACTTCGAGCGCCCCTGTACCGAGATCACACGCCGTATCAGGCACTCCCCGTCTTCAGCCAGCGACTCATCGTTCAGCCAATCCGAAACCGTTGGCAGGCGGCTCACGTCGAAGGTGGCGGCAACCTCGGCTTGCTCCGCGCCGGGGCGAACCAGCGTGGTATCGGCGCGTTCGCCCAGGGTTAAGCCTAGAGCGTCTATCAGTATCGATTTGCCGGCGCCGGTTTCGCCGGTAACCACCGTCATCCCAGCGCCAAACTCGAGGTCTAACTGATCGACGATCACGAAATCCCGAATATGGAGATGGATGAGCATGCAGGGAAAAACTCCGTTTTCAGCGATGGCGCGAATGATTCCGGTGAGCGGGAGCGGTACCGGCCTCTCTCCCTACCACCGAATTGCGGCTGCCAACGTTAGCATGGCCACTGGAAACCGCCAAGCCGAGTCCGCTGGTTGGAATCGATGGGTGTGCGGAGAACGTTTAGCGGAGTGGCAAACGGTGGCAAAATAGGGGATTTATATACTTGACTCCCTGCTGATCCAGTCGTGAAAACTCTCCACAAGTCTGCCGATTTGATCGTCCCTGATTCTGTTGCTGTTGTTGTCGATCATTTCCTGGCCGTCTGGTTGCCGGAGGTAGATCGGCTTCGCCCGTTGGTCTATTCCTGCGGTGCGGGGCGTGCGCATGAAGACATTGTAGGTGGTCTCTAAAATGCCGGCATCGGCTTGTTTGGCCTCTGCTGGAGACAACTTCTGGACGATCAGGACCGTGGGGTTCTTGATGCCCTTGCTGGCTGCGAAAGTCGTCTTTGGGAGATCGAC